>Ga0210040_10001107_pt1 | contig 41890 bp, 35 predicted proteins | sample CryGeyCG12114_NA_FD_185462 | JGI IMG/M metagenome (GOLD analysis project Ga0210040, IMG submission 185462) | Groundwater microbial communities from aquifer - Crystal Geyser CG19_WC_8/21/14_NA (SPAdes) (version 2) | ecosystem: Environmental > Aquatic > Deep subsurface > Groundwater | place: USA...
GTAAAAGCGCGAAGGTAGCCGAAGTGTTGGTTAAGTAATTCGGAGGCCTGCTGCTGCTTTTCTGCAGAAGTATAAAAGTCTGCAGCTACCTGTTTATAAGTATGATGGAGCGCATCAATCTGCGCTTTCGCTTCTTCATTTTTGTGCTGGTACAGCAACTCACTAATTTGTACCAGAGCGTTTGTGGTGCCCGACATAGCTGAAAGCACCACAATTTTCGGCTCATCACCCTGGATAAGCGCAGCTACGGCTTTCATTCTTGCAGGAGAACCTACAGAGGTGCCGCCGAATTTTAATATTCTCATTTAAACAAAAGAAAAAATGATAAATTCATACTTAGCAAAAGTAGTGCAGAATGATTTCTTTTCAACAGAAATACTGCATTTTATCATCAAAAATAAAAGGAAGCTGCCACGGGGCCTGCATGTTATACTTTGGCAATAACCAGGCTGGCTGCATTGCCGCCAAACCCAGCGGCATTTATAAGTATGCGGGAGATGTGCTTTTGCGCTTTAACCGGAAGTATAGTCGGGTACGGAACAGGCGCAAACTGTTGCGCCCGGAGTATGTGCAGCGCGTAATGTAAACTCAGTGCGCCGGAGGCGCCGAGGGTATGGCCAATAAGCCATTTATTGGTCGTGATGGCGGGGGCATCCGTTCCGAAAACAGCACTAATTGCTGCAAGTTCGGCGCTGTCGCCGGCGCGTGTGCCCGGCGTGTGTGTGATGATAAGGTCGATACTTCTGTCCTGCTCCGGCAACTGCGAGAGCGCGTGCCGCATCGATTTCTGGAAGTTTATACCTTCAGCGGAGATACCGGTTTTGCTCACAATCTTCTCAAAGCCCAGCCCTACGGCCTCTACTATAAAATTACCTGCTTTTAAAGCAGATGGCTGTACTTGTTCCAGGGCAAACACGGCTGCCCCTTCGCCTAAGGTAAATGTATTCTGCTTGTCTGCTGCATATGGCTGACACGGATAAGGCTGGTTGGCCAGTTTGGAATAAATGCCTACCGCTTTCATCTGGGCAATGGTAAAAGGTGTAAGTGGCGCTTCGGTGCCGCCTGCCAGAAACCGCCCGGCCATACCTGCCCTGAGCCACGCCACACCGTTGGCCACCGCCATAAGCGCCGTGCTGCAGGTAATGGAATGGCTGATTTGTGCGCCTCCGGCATTCACGGCGTGCGCCACCCAGCTCGACAGGTTGCCCAAGGTGGTGGTAGGAGAGGCCGCCGACGAAAGGTTGCCATCAGTACCTTGCCGGTACTGGCCGAAGTGATGCTCAAACAAACCTGTAGCCCCGCGCGAAGATCCGATGTTAACAGCCAAATCATCCGAAACCGGAGCATCTTCCTGAAGCCAGTCTGCCTCCGTGGCAGCCTGGCGGGCGGCATAAATGGCCAGCTGTACCGAGCGGTCGAGCTGCTTGTAGTATGGGTTACTTTGGATAAGGTCCTGCAACTTTTGTTCTGCCTCTGCCGGTAAAGCAGCAATAGGCGTTAACGTGTTGTCGTGAGGTATAAAGCTGGATGCCGGCTTGCCGGAAGTATAAGCAGTAGCTATGGAGGCCGCATCGTGCCCGAGCGGAGAAATAGCCCCACTGCCTCTTATGACAATATATTTTTTCTCGGCTTCCAAAGCGGCAGCAAAGGTAAGGGATAAATAGCAGGGCAGGAGATTTTTTGTTGTTTTGTTATGCAGGTGTTAATTACGGGTTTAATCGTGCAGCATCGTCAGATTCGGACACGGATATTGGTTTTGGCCGGTAACCAGTTGCTGCATCCCCTGTATAACCTGATAAACTTGCTCTAACTGCGCATCCGTAATACAGTAGGGCGGAATAATATAGATGATGTTGCCGAGCGGGCGAAGCAGCACGCCGTTATCAAGCCCAAAACTATACAAAGTATCCCGCAGGTCGCTGAAGTAGGAGGTGCCGCCGTCTTCAAATTCTATGGCCAGTATAGTCCCCTGCTGACGTACTTCCTGCACGCCCGGCAGCACTTTTATACTTGCAGCAAAGGCGGTATGGCTTTCGGCAATGCGGTTTATACTTTCCTGCGTTTGTGGCTGCAGCAGCAGATCAAGGCTGGCCAGCCCGGCTGCACAGGCAACCGGGTTGGCTGTATAACTGTGGCCGTGGAAGAGCGTTTTACTTTTATCATCGTGCAGAAAGGCGTTGTATACTTTTTCAGAGGCAGAGGTCGCGCCTAAGGCCATGGTACCGCCTGTCAGGCCTTTAGACATGCAAACCATGTCGGGCTTGCGCTGCAGGTAATCAGAAGCAAAACTACGGCCCGTGCGGCCGAAGCCCGTCATCACTTCATCGGCGATGGTGAGTATATGGTGCTGCTGGCAAATGGCGAGCAGGCGGTCTAGTACGTCTGGTGTATACATTACCATACCGGCTGTGCCCAGCACCAGCGGCTCATAAATAAAAGCGGCTATATCGCCGGCCGAAGCCAGTGTTTCAAGTTGCTGTACCGTTTCCTCTTCCCGACCCAGTATGGGTACATCTATAAAAGCTACCTCAAATAAATACGACCAGAACGGCGCTGTAAAAGCGCTGCGTGCACTCACGGCCATCGCGCCAAACGTATCGCCATGATAGCTATCGCGGAAAGCAATGATTTTTTTCCGGGGTTCGCCCAGGTTGTTCCAGTATTGGATGGCCATTTTAAGCGCCACTTCTACAGCCGTAGAACCATTATCAGAATAAAAAATACGACGCTGGCCATCCGGCAAAATCTGCAGCAGGCGCTCGGCAAATGTAACAGCCGCCGGATGTGTAAAGCCAGCAAAAATGACGTGCTCCAGCGTTTGCAGTTGCTCGGTTACTTTCTGCGCAATGTAGGGATGTGCGTGGCCGTGCAAATTCACCCACCACGACGCAACGGCATCCACGTACGTTTTGCCATCCTCCGCAATCAGCAAAGCGCCTTCGCCACGAATAATAGGTATGGGCGGCGCAGCGGTTTTCATCTGCGTGTAAGGGTGCCAGATAGTGTTCTGGTCGCGTTGGGCTAAGTTCATTTATGATAGATGTTAGACACTAGATGCTAGACTTTAGACAAAAATACCAGTGCTCTAAGTGGATATTTACATTTGATACTTCATCCCAAAAATAACAAAACTGATTAAAGTAAACCTCTCTTCAATATAACCTAGTATATAAAGTCTTACATCTAATGTCTAGCATCTAACATCTGAAAAACAGCCTTCAAACTGCTTTGCATAGGCAGCTATGGTTTCTTTGCAAAAATCAGCTTCCTGGCGGATGGAAGGCAGGCGGCGCAGGCCTGTATACTTGATAATAAAATCCTCTGAGGACGTATTTTCCTCGCCATTAAAAATAATGCCGGCTACAGGTATTTTCCGGTGGCGCAGGACTTCGGCGGTGAGCAAAGTATGGTTTATACTTCCAAGATAGTTTCGGGATATCAGGATAACTTCCAGGCCTAGTTGCTGCACCAAATCCAGCATGAGGTAGCGCTTGTTGAGCGGCACCATCAGGCCGCCGGCACCTTCCACGATGAGGTTATTGTAGGTTTCGGGCAGTTGCATGCCCTGTATCTTAATTTCTATTCCCTCAGCTGCCGCGGCCCGGTGTGGCGAAGCGGCCATCTTCAGGCAATAAGCTTCCGGATGAAATTTTGATACGGGATTGGACACTAGGCTTTGCACCATGTCGGTATCCGTAAAGTCAAGGCCGCCTGCCTGTACGGGTTTCCAGTAATCGGCTTGTAGCGCCTCCGTGAGTATGGCAGCGGCAACCGTTTTGCCTACATCCGTTCCGATACCTGTTACAAAATAGCTTTTCATGTTCCTTTGGCTATGGCCTGCACGAGACCGTCAATTTGTTCTGATGTATTAAAAGCATGCACTATCACCCGCAGCCGCTCCTGACCTGTGGGCACCGTAGGGCTGAGAACAGGGCGTACGTCGAATCCCTGTTGCTGTAAAAACGAAGCAAGCGTCTTCAGCTTCACGGTTCCGCCTTCCTCCACAAAAACAGAAAGTATAACACTCTCCTGCGGAGTGCAGCGGATGCCCGGTATGTTGTTCAGTTGCCTGTGTAAGCTCAATGCCATCTCTTTTGCCTGCCGGCGTTGCTGCTCCATATCAGGCAACAAAGTATAAGCACATTTCAGCGCCACCAAGGCGCGTGTTGGCAGACCGGTAGTATAAATAAATGCGCGACTAAAGTTGATCAAAAACTCGCGCAGCACTTTAGCGCCCACTACGGCGGCACCATGATTGCCCATCGCTTTGCCGTACGTAATCACCTGCGCAAACACCTGTTCTTCCAGCCCGAGCGCTACGGTTAAGCCTTCTCCTTTTTCGCCGTACAAGCCAACTGCATGGGCTTCGTCTACTATCAGTGCAGCATTCTGCTCCAGGCAGAGTTGTGCCAGATCCTGCAAAGGTGCCTGGTCGCCGTCCATAGAGTAAACCGATTCCACCACCACGTATACTTGTCCGGCTGCCAGCCTTAATTTTTGCCGCAAGTCGGCCACATCGTTGTGCCGGAAACTATAGCTTCTGGCAAAGCTCAGGCGCAGGCCGTCTTTCATGGAGGCATGACTGGCCTCATCGTAAAAAACAGTATCACCACGCTGCGGCAACGCCGACAATAAACCCACATTTGCCGTGTACCCGGAGTTGAACAGCAGCGCTGCCTCACCGTGGTGGTACGTGGCAATTAAACTTTCCAGTTCCTCAAACAGCGGATGGTTACCGGATAAAAGCCGGGAGCCGGTTGCGCCCAGCGGCAAATGTATATATTTCTCTTCTTCCTGCCGGATGAGCGCCCGCAGCTTTTCGCTGCGCGCCAGCCCGAGATAATCGTTCGAACAGAAATCCAGCAGCCCAGAAGTAACCTTAAGCTGCCGCAGATTCCCGTTTGCCGCCCGCTCCGCCAGCTTCTGCTGTAATTTGTTTTTTAAGATGCTAGACATTAGATGTTAGATTTTAGACTTGAAAAGAAAGAGATTTTATTTTAGTAAAGTCTAACGTCTAATATCTAGCGTCTAAAATCTAGTAAACCGGTTGTGTTTCTTCTTTAAATGATTTGCGGGGTTTGAGGCCCAGCAGCTGGAACATCGCCCGATCCTGGTCGAAATCAGGATTTGGCGTAGTAAGAAGCTTTTCTCCGGTAAAAATGGAGTTTGCGCCGGCCAGGAAGCAAAGCGCCTGCTCGGCTACGTTCATGGCTTCGCGTCCAGCCGATAAGCGCACCATTGATTTTGGCAACAGGATGCGGGCGGTGGCAATCATACGCACCATCTCCCAAACTGACACACGCGGCTGGTTCTCCAGTGGCGTGCCTTTTACCGGCACCAGCGCATTTACGGGTACCGATTCCGGATGCTGCTCCATCGTAGATAAAGTATACAACATGCCGATGCGGTCTTCGTCCGTTTCTCCCAAACCAATAATGCCGCCGGAACAAACGGAAATGCCTGCCTTCCGCACATTGTCTATCGTGTTCAGGCGATCGTCGTAGGTACGCGTCGTGATGATGCTGGCGTAGTTATCTTCGGAGGTGTCCAAGTTGTGATTGTACGCATAAAGGCCGGCTTCTTTCAGGCGCTCGGCCTGGTATTCGTTTACCATGCCTAGTGTGCAGCATACTTCCAGACCTAAATCGTTTACGCCTTTCACCATGTTCAGCACCTTGTCGAAGTCGCGGTTGTCGCGCACTTCGCGCCAGGCTGCGCCCATGCAAAAACGGGTAGAACCGCCTTCTTTCGCACGCTGTGCCGAGGCCATTACCTGCTCCTGGCTCATAAGCTTATGCACATCCACGCCGGTATTGTAGCGCGCCGCCTGCGGACAGTAAGCACAATCCTCAGGGCAACCGCCTGTTTTAACGGATAACAATGTGCAAACCTGTACTTCGCCGGTGGCCTGGTACTGCTTGTGCACATTGGCCGCCTCTACAATCAGTTCCAGCACAGGTTTGTTGTAAATCTCCTTTATCTCTTCCAGACTCCAGTCATTGCGGAGGTCTGTGTTGTGTCCGTTTTGCATCATGGTGCGCGTGTTTAGGTTGCGAAGGTAATTTGAAGATTTAGGAATTAAAAATCAAACCTAAAAGCAGGTTTCGTTGATAAATGCTTAAGTTATTCAGTTGTTGTGTGTTTTAGGCAGATAAATTTCTGAAAAAATATATCTTACTGCAGAAGGTGGATTTATCTGAAATTTTATAGTATGGCAGGTTGGTGACATAGCTGGGTAACTGGTAAATCCCTTGAATATCATTTGAGTCATAGTATGGAATCTTATCAGCCGCTGAAGTTATTTCTTTGCTATACTTGCTTTTTGCTATGCTTTTTAGCTGCCGTTGTTCCTCAGTTTTATACTTGTCTTGTTCCATCTTTGAATTTGGTGCGCTCAAGCCCGCGGGGGCTCGTCCTTGGGCATCGCGCTGTGGCGTGAACCTGCGCTGGAGCGCTGCCGCTTGCGCGGCACCGGAACACACCAAGGCGCTCAACCCAAGGACTGGGATTCTTTCGATAGCTGCTGTTTATATTTTATCTGAAGTATGAGAATATCCAGGATTGATTATTCTTTTTACCATTCTGAAGAACCCTGAGTGCTGGAAGTGAAACTGTCACTAGGGGACTAATGCGCTGGCATGGGTAACAGCAAAGCTCCCTCTCCTGTTTTTAGGAGAGGGCTGGGGAGAGGTAAACCCAGAATTCATCCTTACGCCGGATTGGTAGACTTTTTAAATTCAGGTACAACTCTTTTGTGCGTTGCCTGCTCGTAGGCGTAGGAAATGCCGATGAGTTTAGGTTCTGTATAAGCTCCGCCAAAAAAGGACATACCTATTGGGAGCCCCTGCACCGCGCCCAGCGGAACCGTGATATGCGGATAACCGGCAATGGCAGCAGGTGTGGACAAGCCATAGCCTGAAAACGAATCGCCGTTTACTACATCGATGCACCAGGATGGACCATAAGTAGGCCCGGAAATGGCATCGAGCTTATTTTTTGCCATCACCTCATCTATAATTTTACGGGAAGTAGTCAGGTTCTTATGCTGTGCTTCCCGATAGTCTTTGTTGTCTAAACCCTCCAGGGCGGCTGAACTTTCCAGCGTTTCCTGCTTAAAGTAGGGCATCGCTTCCTTTTCGTGGGCTTTGTTATAGGCAATCACGTCTTTCAGCGACTTTACTTTAGCATTGGCGCCGGCCAGGTATTTATCCACGCCATCCTTAAACTCATATTGCAGCACCTTAAACTCATCTCCGCCAAGCTTGTTTATTTTGTCTACTACCTCAACTTCCACAATGGTAGCGCCTTTGCTGCGAAGCGTGTCCAGGGCTTTTTGCAGCAGCACATCTACGCCTTCGTGGCCTTTCATAAAACTTTTTTCTATGCCGATGCGCTTGCCCTGCAAACTGTTGGCATCCAGAAACTGCGTATAATCGGTATAGGTTTTACCAGTACTTTCACTGGTCACAGCATCTTTCGCATCTGCGCCGGCGAGTACACCCAATAGTATAGCGGCATCGGTTACGGTTCGGGCCATCGGGCCTGCGGTGTCTTGGGTAGCTGAAATGGGAATGATGCCCGAGCGACTTAAAAGCCCAACAGTAGGCTTAATACCTACAATACTGTTAACGGCGGACGGACAAACAACAGAACCATCGGTTTCAGTACCAACAGCTACGGTGCAGAGATTGGCCGCCACGGCTACACCCGAACCGGCACTGGAGCCACAAGGGCTGCGGTCGAGCACGTAAGGGTTGCGGGTCTGGCCGCCGCGGCTGCTCCAGCCGGAAGAGGAGCGGGTAGAACGGAAATTGGCCCATTCGCTCAGGTTGGTTTTGCCCAGCAATACGGCTCCTGCTTGGCGCAGCTGCTTTACGATATAAGCATCATTAGAGGCAATGTTGCCTTCCAGCGCCAGCGCGCCAGCGGTGGTTTGCATTTTATCAGCCGTATCGATGTTGTCCTTTATCAGTACCGGAATACCGTGCAGCGGACCTCTTATTTTGCCCGCTTTACGTTCCTTGTCCATCGCCTCGGCTATGCTTAGGGCATCGGGGTTAACCTCAATAACGGAATTTACTTTGGGGCCGTTTTTATCTATAGCCTGGATGCGGTCGAGATAGAGTTGCGTAATGGCTTTTGACGTAAGCTCACCGCTTTGCATTTTTTGCTGCAGCCCATTTACGGTTGCTTCATCCAGCTCAAATTCCTTTGGGATGTCGTCTGATGCGGCGGTTTCATGCTGTTCTTTTTCGTTTGCAACCGTGTTGCAGGCGCTCATGCTCAGCGTAGATAGCGCCAGGCTTGCCAGAGAGCTGTTTCTTATAAAGTTTCTCCTGTCCATCGTTTATTTTTATAGTAAGGTAACAGGTTTGCTGCAAAGTATAAAATAGTGATTTTAGAAATTGTGTAAGAGAGGGTTTGGAGGTAATAAAATAACATCATAGAAAATGCTTTCTATAACACCAAAGCATAAGATTCTTAGCTAACTTTTCGCCTCGCCGGCGGGGCCATACTTTTCTTATCAAGAAGAAAAGTAAGCAAAAGAATCAAGACCCTCCAAACTCGCTGAACGCTCGAACAGTGGAGGCTCAAACTATACACCTGGCAAACATTTATGAGTTGTAGCTTTCTCTTATTTAATGAAGGCTAAAACCATTCTAAATTTAGATCAGCCTCAGTAAGTACGAAGCTGGACTGAAGCGCATCAAGTCTTTCCGGGATTTGACAGATGTTGTTTCATGCTATCTATCTGCTGATTCAGCATATTTAATTCCGTAGTGTCAATTGTTATGTTAAATATGCGTTCAACCTCCACGATTTGCTGCCGCAGGTTAGGGGCATCCTGAAATAAATCCCAGATATTGGTTACACCTTTAAACCGGTTTAAAACTCTTTTTTCCTTGTACCAGTCGTATACTTTGGCCAAGGTTTTTCCGGCAATCTTCCCGATGTTCAGGTCCTTTATTATTTCAGATGTAGTGTCGTTGTCAATTGCTGTATCCACTGCTTTTTCGTAGTCAGATTCTTTGGCAACATCCCAGAAGCGGTACAACAGCCTGCTGCTTTTTTCTTTATACTTACTGTTAAACACTTTCCAGAACTCGTCGATTTCTTTTATAGCCTCAAACTGCTCTTTTATCGATTCTGCTTCATTTATTTGTTTTTCAAATTTAAGGATGGAGCTTCTCAAATCCCGAAAGTCGTGGCGCAGTTGCAGCAGCTTTCCGGGGATATCAGCTATTGTATTGCACTGCGAAAAAAGTATAGGAATAAGCGGTGGGATAGGCTGATAATCGAAACCAAGATAATGGCTGAGTTCGTTTTGCTTTTGGCTGAAAGCATCGCTTAATTTCCAGAGAATTTCTTTGCTGATTCCCTGCTTGTTTAGCTCACTGATTTGGAAAGGGTAAGTATACATCGGCAGCGTGGTCTGCACATTGGTATTGCCCAAGGCTTCGTATAATCTTTTTACAATTGCTTCCGGCGAACTGCTATGTTCACCCACAATAATGCCCTCTTCCGCGCCGCCCAAGCTCAAGTATTTGATGTCGTAATGCGTCTGGTTTGACTTCGGAAGCACGAGGTAAGCAGCTTTACCTTCAGCTGCCAGCGCGTCCTGAAATCCCTCCACTGCCTTATGTATTTCTTCCGGATTTTGCTTGTCTACTTTCTCCACATACACACTTGTAGCTACCGGCGTGCCGATGCCTGAAATAACAGAAAGGCACTCTTCATTTGCCAGCAAATCAAAGATTGGCCGCCCATTCGGGAAAAAAGGACGGGACGTAAGCTGCATGTGCTTGAACTCCAAATCAGAGATATAAAACTGCTCGTTAAGTATAAACGACTCGATAAAGGTATTGAGCGAAAACACGGAGGCCAGCGTTGCCTTGCCATATTCGCCGATGATGTAGTCAAGTTCGTCGAGTAGGTTTACGCTGATGTAAGAGCTGTTATAATCAAGTTTTAATGGTTGCTTCCCTTCGTTCATTCTAATAAAGTATAGGTAAAGTATAGGCTGGTTGGATATAACCTGCTATACTGCTAAATTAACTGTAGCTTGACCGGAGGAGGACCATACAGTATTCAGATAATTGCGCTTTTTGAGCAGAATATGCTTGTAAATTTAAGCAAAAAACACCTCCGCTTTTGTAGCCGGAGGTGTTTTTTTGATTAAGCTATACTTCTTTACCTTGCCTTTTCTTCCACTACCTGTCCGTTGCGGTAAACTACCGTTTTCAGCACTTTGCCATTTTCATCATGGTATTTCCAGGTGCCGGTTTCGCGGTTGTTGCGGAACTGCCCGAGCACTTCAACCTTACCATTTTCAAAATACTGTTTGTAAGGACCAAAGCGGAGGCCGTCTTTGTGGTTTGTCTCTGATTTTACTTTGCCAGAAGGATAGTATTCGTAACTGATGCCAACAATTTTGCCGTCTTCATAAGTGTATTTCTCCTTTACCTGCCCGCTCTCAAAATAAACCAGCCTGTCGCCGGTTAATTTGTCCGCATCATAGTTTTCCGAAACTTGCACCAACTTGCCGGGCGCATCGAAGTATGTTTTCCAGGAGCCGTGCTTTTTCTTGTCTTTCAGTTGCTGCTCAGCCTGCAGGTTGCCCGACGGATAGTATAATGCAGACTTGGTGTTTTCGCCGTTGTTGCTTGCTGTTACCTCTTCTTTCAGCTTGCCGTGTTCGTAAAAATAGCTGGCGGTTCCGTTAGGTTGGCCATTTTTATAGGTGATGTTGCTGCGCAACTGTCCGCTTTCATAGTATGATTTAGATTCTCCATGCATTTTGCCGGCCACAAAGCTGCCTTCGGTGCTTGGTTTGCCGCTGCGGTAGTAGCTTTTAAAGCTGCCGTTTTTCCGGCCAGCCTCGTTGGTTACTTCTGTCTGCAGCTGCCCGTTATCGAAATAGGTTTTATAAGAGCCATCCAGCATACCATTGCGGTAAGAGGCATCTGTCTCTACACTACCATTGGGGAAGTACGTTTTGGCCGGACCATTTTGCTTGCTGTCATGATAAGTGATCTCTGATTTCAGCTTGCCGGTAGGATAGAATTCCCGCACCAGCCCTTCCGGAAAGCCATTTACAAACTGCGTTTCTTTTTTTATTGTGCCATCCTCATAAAAAGTCTTGAACAGGTTACTTTGCTGGTCGTTTTCATAACTGCCTTCCTGCAGCAGTTTACCATCCGGAAGATAGGCTTTATAAAGGCCCTGCTTCACGTCCATTGTATACATTACCTGCAGCTTCGGCTGGCCGCCGGGGTAAAACTCGGTATAAATGCTGTCCTTTTTCCCTTCCACAAACTTAACGCGTGCTTCACGCTCACCGGAAGGGTAGTAGCGGTTATAGTAGCCAACAATGGCGGAGTCGGGCATTATAAAGTATACTTCCTTCACAGCCGTATGTGCCTCATCATGAAAGGTGGTAACTTTAGTTTGGGCGTTGGCCGCAGTTTGCAGCAGGCACAGCACCGAAAAAATGAACATTAATTTATGCATCATGTACAGCAGTCGTATTGTCTGATTTTGAAGAAGGGAATTTAATACTTGTGTAGGTATAAAGAACAAGAATGTACTTGAAACGATTCAAACAAAATATAAATTGATGGCGTGCTCACTAAACAAACACCACTCCCGGAGACCTCGCAGCATACGCAGTTCCTGCGAGTAGTATAACAAAGAAGCCTTACGAGGTTAACGTAAGGCTTCAGTGAAATTATATGCCGCAAAGGCGAATTTACATTTTCTCGATAACAATAGAAGAAGCGCCGCCGCCGCCGTTGCAGATGCCGGTTACACCAATTTTGCCGCCTTTTTTTTCTAGCACATTGCACAAAGTAGCTACAATGCGGGCGCCGGACGCACCCAGCGGGTGGCCTAATGATACTGCTCCGCCAAATACATTCACGTTGCCGCCTTCCAGTCCAAGCTTCTGGTTATTGGCGATGGATACCACCGAAAAAGCTTCGTTTATCTCATAGAAATCTACATCTGCAGCATCAACGCCAGCATTTTTAAGCGCTTTAGGTATAGCAAGCGATGGCGTAGTGGTGAACCAGATAGGATCCTGCTCGGCGTCGGCAAAGCCCAGAATTCTGGCGATGGGTTTTACGCCCAGTTCCTCTGCTTTTTCTTTGCTCATCAGCACCACTGCCGCAGCGCCATCATTTAGTGTAGAAGCGTTGGCCGCCGTTACAGTACCAGCTTTGTCAAACACAGGCTTCAGGCCGGGTATTTTATCGAAGTTGACTTTTTTATACTCTTCGTCTTCCGTAACCAGAATCAGATCTTTGCCGCGCTGCGGTACTTCTACGGGTACAATCTCATCTTTCAGCAGGCCTGCTTCCGCCGCTTCCGCCACTTTTTTGTAAGATCTTACAGCAAACTCGTCCTGCATTTCGCGCGTGATTTTCATTTCACGGGCGGTGTTTTCTGCGGCATTGCCCATATGGAAATCATTGTACACGTCCCACAAGCCATCGCGCAGCAAGCCATCAATCATCTGGCCGTGGCCCAGTTTGTTTCCCCAGCGGGCTTTGTCGAGGTAGTAGGGCACATTGCTCATACTTTCCATGCCGCCTGCCACAATCACATCTTTATGGCCCAGCATAATGGCCTGCGCGGCAAACATAATGGCTTTGGAGCCGGAGGCGCATACTTTATTTACCGTGGTGCACTCTACCTCGTAACCGAGGCCAGCCGCAATCGCTGCCTGGCGGGCGGGTGCCTGGCCCACGTTGGCCGATAGCACGTTGCCCATGATAACTTCCTGCACATTTTTCCCATCCACGCCTGCTTTCTCCAGCGCACCTTTAATGGCCGCCGCGCCCAATTGCGTGGCAGAAAGGCTGGCAAAAGCGCCGCCGAAGCTGCCAATCGGCGTGCGCACCGCTGAAATGATATATACTTCTTTCGTTTGCATTTTTTTGTATAGAATTGATTTTGTAGTGTGAAATTACCAGGTTTTGCGCTTAAAACCAAACGCTCGTTAGGCAAACTGAATGCCTGATTTATCAACGCTATAACTGTAACCGGCGGAATATAGTTTAACGTGCTCCTGTTGAAATACTGGTTGCCATAATTAACTGATTTCAAAGAAGGTGAAGTAAAAAATAAAAAGTTAGAAGAGAATGAAGTTGAACTGGAGCGTATAACCTTACACATTGCAGATATCATCAAAATGGGAAAGTTTATACTTGCAGCAGCTTTGTACAATCCAGTATTTTTGCAGGGCCAGCCGCCGCAGGAAATCAGAAGAAATAGGCTTATTTTATACATCGCCTAGTATAGGAAAGGAGTTATATACTTGCTCCTCTTTCCTTTTATACTTTTTGCAATGAGTATATTGAATCTTAAACCTTCATTTTGTAGCAACACAAAGCACAAGGATAAACGGTTGTTTCTGTCAGTCAATATCAGTAAACTTCTAATTTGATAAAAGCACCTTCTGTATTGCAGAAATAACTTGGACGCTGCTATAGTAACTGCTATATAATGTCTGTTTTGCAGTGGAGCGCAGCTTGAGCGGTAATATATTTGAGGAAATAGAGCGCGTGCAAGGAGCTGGAAACAGCAACGTAAAGTTAGAATATACTTTACTCGATGCCGCAGCACCGGCAGGATTGCTATACTACAGGCTAAAGCAGACCGACATCAGCGGGAAGTACGTGTACAGCAACATAGTGTCCGTTAATATAAAAGCGACCGCTGCCAATGTAATACAAGTATACCCAAATCCGGCCACAGAGCAGCTGAACCTGGACTTGACGTCGCTTCCAACAGGTACGTATACCATCCGCATTATCAGCATGGATGGACGCGAAATGCAGCAGCACAAAGTTACAAACCAAAGTATACCTCAGCTGGACGTCCATACCCTGGCAACCGGAAAATATATGCTGCAAATTCAGGGAGCGCAGCTAGTAAGAGCACTCAGCTTCATCAAAAGATAAATCGGCACCACAAAAATGGGGAACTTAGCCAAACGCTGGTGCCGCGCTTTTTATGGTAACAGTCATTATCCTGAAGTTTTAATTTAAGATGCAGCCATAGACAGCTACCAGTCAGGTTTTGAAGGATCAGGCTTGCGGGCAGACTTTTTCGGGAGCTGCTGCATGTACTGCAGTTCGGCATTGCGCATGGCATCCAGCAGGAGCTTTGCCTTATCGGAGCTCATGTTCATTTGCTTGAGGCGGATTCGTTGCGTCTGGGCCCGCTGATCCTGGTCAGTAGCATTTTCTGAGCTGATGCGGAAGGGGTTTTGCCCGGGAAGGGTAGCATCCTCCAACCGTTGCCCTCTGGTGTCGCCGGGCGTGGTACCAATGGCTTCTTTCCGGCTGTTGTTTCCGGCGCTGTTCTGAGACTGGCTGCCGCTTTCTGGTTGCTGCTGATCTGTTGATGCCTGTTTTTCTATTTCCTCTGTTTCGTTTCCCTGCGCATCCTCTTTTTTGCCTGGCTGTGGCTCCAACCGATCGTCTGCCGGAGGTGGCGCCTGCAGGTTGTCTTTCTGTGCTTCTGGTGGCAGATTTTCCTTCGGAGCCTGTTCTACTTTGTCCGGGTGCAGTTCCAGGTATTTCTTCAATAGTTCGTAATCATAGCGGGTTGTCTCGCTGGCGGGCTCGGCTATCAGCGCCTGCCTGTAAAGCGAAAGCGCCTGTTTATACTTCTGCTGTCTGGCTGCAATGTTGCCCAGTTGCAGGTGCACTATCGCGCGCATATGGCTGGTGGGATGGTCGGCCAGCAGGCGGTAAGCTTCCTGCGCCTGATTCGTTAAACCGGCTTCATAATAGGCGTGCGCCAGATTCAGGCGAAGCTGGTCGTCATCAACATCCAAATCGTTAAGCAGGTACTCATAAGCTACTATGGCATTGGTATAATTCTGCTGGCGGTAAGCCAGCGCCGCCTCTTGTGCATACGCGTTAATGCGGGAAATCGTGCGAAGCCCACCGCTCAGGAAGCTAATCAATAGTATAGCACACAAACCTGCTTTCATATCCGGATAAGCTTAATGGTAATTAACACATCCAGCAAAATAAAAAACAGGGCAAGTGCCAGGGGGTAAATATACTTGTTTGCGGTTACATCAATGGTTCTGCTTTCGCGCAGTTCGCCTTCAATGGTATTGATGGCGCTGATGAGCCGGCTGACCTCGCTTACGCGGTTGTTTACCTCAAAATACTGTCCGCCAGTCAGTTCTGCCAGTTGCACGAGTGGGGCAGGGTTCAGGCTGGTGATCACTATTTTTCCCTCCTCGTCTTTTTTAAATCCCCGCCCAGCCGGTATGCGGCTGCCATCGGTGGTGCCGATGCCGAGGGTATACACGCGGATATTCTCCTCCCGCAGCTGCCCGACCAGTTGTTCTACATTGCCTCCAAAGTCTTCACCATCACTGATGAGCACGAGCACCCTTGCTTTTTGCTCTGTGGCTTCCGTCCTGCCGTTCGGCCCCAGTTTGTCTAGCGCCAATTGCAGTACAGGAGCATAGCTGGTGCCTGTGTTCGGCACCAGGCTGGTGCGCAGCGTCTGGGTATAAAGCTGCAGCGCATTCTGGTCGTAGGTGAGAGGGCTCTGCACAAAGGCTTCGTCTGAAAAAATAATCAACCCGATGCGGTCGGAATTAAAGCGGCTGATGAGGCGCTGAATTTCATGCTTGGCTTTTTCGAGGCGCGAGGGCTGCACATCTGTGGCGTCCATTGATTTAGAAAGATCGACTGCAATGTATAAATCTTTGCCAATGGTGCGGATTTCCTTTTTCATGGCACCGAACGAAGGGCCCAGCAAAGCCACCACGAGCAAAGCGGCATACAGGTGGCGCAACAGGAACTTTATCCAAACGCCATGCGGCCGTTGCCTGAAAAAGGCCGCTACCCGCCACACCCGGTACAGGTAGCCCAGGTACAACCCGAAAAACAGGATGCCGAACAAAATTTCGAGCAGCGTGATGGTTTGGTACCAGGTCATGTTATGAAGCGGCTGCGGCAGAATCTCTTTTTCTGGCCGGAGCAGGGACAAATATACAAAAGAGCGCCATACTTCCGCTGACACAACGCTATGGGGCGGTGAACTGGTATAGGAGAAGCAGCTGAAAATACAGGCGCAGGCGGTGCGGGGAGGAGCAACAGAAAATCACGGAATTTATTTTTATACGGTGCAGCCAGGGCAAGGCAAATACAGTCAGTTACTTAGCACAGCGCAGTGACTTTGGGGCAACAAAAAGTGGTTATGCAGCTTAAAAAATAAAAGGAGCTATTGCGCAGTAAGCGCTAATGTAGTATGTTTGCAATCTCTTTAGCAGGAAGAGCCCGGAGAGGTGGGTGAGTGGCTTAAACCAGCAGTTTGCTAAACTGCCGTACTGGAAACGGTACCGGGGGTTCGAATCCCCCCTTCTCCGCAAGCGAAATAAATTTGAAAATAAGTTTGACGCTTTCAAAACTTCGCTTACTTTTGCATCGCAATCAAACGCAAGGGCTCTTAAACGCCACGGTTTTGAAAGCGGAATTACCAGTTCGGGGTGTAGCGTAGCCCGGTATCGCGCCACATTTGGGATGTGGAGGTCGTAGGTTCGAATCCTGCCACCCCGACTAAAAAATTTCGGAAGCAATTCCGAAATTTTTTGTTTAAAGGCATTGCCAACGCATTGCCGCAAACGCTGGTCTCGTAGCTCAGCTGGATAGAGCAACTGCCTTCTAAGCAGTAGGTCTTTGGTTCGAATCCAAACGGGATCACTTTAATGAAATTAAAAACCCTCTTTACTTCATGTGGAGAGGGTTTTTAATTTTATATGCAACAAATGTTGAATATGGTATCTTTAATTTTCCAATTTGTTGCACTCGCAAGTAAGACATAATATACAAAAAAATATATATAATACTAATATAAATTTACAAAAGCGTCAAGAATGCACTTAATATTTCGTGTATTTTGTGCCAGATCTAAAAACGTAAAATCATGATGTAAGAGGTTAAGCACTCAGATGGCTACTCTTTTTGGTTCCGCATAACCATAAATAAAGAACTTACATAAGCTCTAATTTCCTCTAAAATCTTTTCTATTACTTATACAAGAAAAATAAGGTGCAGTGAACTGTAAGTAATTCATTTCGTTTCTTTATTGTATCGCCCCTGAAAGAACCCTATATACCCGAAAAAGATGCAAGACAGCTAAAGGCAATATCCCTATATTTGCATCATACTTAAAATAAGATTGATGATTCTATTTCAGAACAGCATTGTAAAATTAGATTACAACCCTGCTACTGACATTTTAGAGATTGAATATCCGGATTTGCACGGATATCTGCTTCTCGAAATAAAACACAACATTAATATCATAGTGGATATTATCAAAAGCTATGATGTGAAGAAGCTTATACTTGATTCTACCCGGACCGTTATTGCAGTAAGTGAAGAAGAAAGCAGGGAGGTGGCCATGTACTTAGCTGCCGGCATAATGACAACCCGTGTACAAAAAGTAGCGCGCCTGCAATCCCTGAACACTGTTATAGAAAAAACTGCTTAAGATAATGTCAGGCACATTGAGGAATCGCAGCAGATCCCCTTCCAGGTAAAAAACTTTACGCTTAGAGCGGAAGCAATGGCTTGGCTGACAGGTGACGTGTAATCCTGTAATATCGTTTAAGATTAGCAGTGTCGTTTGGCTACAAAAAGCTCTTTAACTCTACCATTTAATAGCCCACATCCCTCTACCAATTTCCCCCGAGCGCTTTAATTAAGGCGACGGTATATATAGCCTGCTGACCTTTCAGATTCACTGCCTGCCGCTCCAGCTCAAGTGCTGTTCTTTCGGCATCTATCGCTTCCAGGAAGGAGGTAAGGCCTTTCACGTAAAGCTCGCGGGCGTAGCGCCGCGTTTTTTGGGCAGACTGCAATGCCTGTTGCTGCACAAGGGCTTGCCGGGAAAGAATCTCAAGGTTAGAGGCTGCAGTCTCGACTTCCTGCTCTGCTATCAGGAGGCGCTGCTGGTACGTTGATGCTGCTGACTGCACCTGTGTTTGTGCTACTACAATATTGCTCTTGTTCCGGAATCCTTCGAAAACAGGCACAGAAACACTGGCGCCAACCAGATAAGTACCGCTGTTGGTGCTCAGAATCGGGCTGATATCACGGGAAAGTAACCCTGCTGAGCCTAACAGGCTCAAGCGTGGTAAAAGAGCTGACTTATTCGTCCTCACCTGCGTATTGGCTGCCGCCACCAGGCGCTCCGACTGTACCAGATCCGGCCTCTTAAGCACCATATCTGACGCTGAGACGGCAGGCACAGCCGGCAGGGCGTCTGGCAAGCTTCCTGCCGCTATGCGTACTTCTCCTGGCTGCACTCCCAGCAGCACAGTCAGCGAAAGCTCTATTTCCCTTCGGCTGCGGCTGAGATCCTCCAACTGAACGCGGGCACTGGCTACTTCGGTTTCTGCCCGCTGCACATCCATCAGGTTCACAAGCCCTGCCGTATAGCGTGCCTCTGCAATTTTTAAAGTGGAGTCTCTCAGACCGATCCCTCTCAGCACGACGTTTTGCTCTGAATCGATGGAGCGGAGCAGAAAATAGTGGCGTGCAATTTCAGAGGATACAGTTAAGGCGGCAGCCTGCAGTTCTGCCTCTGTGGCTTCTTTTACCTGTCTGCTCGTTTTCACCTGGTTTCTGATTCTTTGCCACAAATCCACCTCATAACTCACGTCCAGCGGAACCTGATAGGTTTGCAACGAAAAACGATCCAGCACCTGCCCATCTTCCAGGGAAAGGGTCACGGGGCGGTTGGGGGAAAGGCTCTGGCTAGCTACATAAGGAGTTAGCCGAACAGAGGGGTACAGGTATGATTTCGCTACCTGAATACGCGCACGGGCCTCATCTACTCTGGCTACCATCACCTGCAAGTCCAGGTTATGCTGTAAGCCAACCTGCTCCAGCGAGTCCAGCAGCGGATCGTTGAAGATATTCCACCAGGAATCTATAGCGGGTTGATTGTTTTTATCAAAAGCCGCTGGCTGCGCCATAACTGGAGACAATCCTCCAGCAAGGACTAAAGCAATCAGAAAACGTAAAATTACTTTCATTCACACAAGGTTGTTTATTTTGCTGATGCTGTAGCCGCTGCTAATTGCACCTGCTGGCCATCCTGCAAATAATCTGTAGGGTTTGTCACTATTTTTTCGCCGCCGTTCAGGCCATCTGTAATTTCCACTTCAGTACCGTAATCGCGGCCAATTTCAATGGCTTGTAAGTGCAAAATGTTATCTGCGCCGACCACCACTACTTTAGGACCACCTGATTTAATGACTACCGTATTAGCAGGAATTATGACTGGCGCAGTGGTTGGCTTCACCTGGAAATTTACCTGCCCATAAAGGCCAGCCATCAGTTCCTGATTCTGATTTGGGATGATAATTTCTGTTAGAAGCGTTCTCGACTCAGGACGCAACACGCCTGAAGTGCGGATAACCTGCCCCTTAAACTCCTGACCTGGCAGCTCAGGCACTTTTACCTGCACCTGTTGCCCCACCTTAATAGAGCGGTAATACGTCTGCGGCACATCTATGAACACACGTAAGGTATCAAGTTGAGATAAAGTGAAGAGAGGAGTCGTGCTGCCGGCATTCATCAGGGCACCAATTTCGATGGTGCGGGAGGTAATCATACCACCAAAAGGCGCCCGTATTTCCTGGAGGCGCTTCAGTGCCTCCAGCCTGCGCACATTTGCAGCGTTGATTTCATAAGTAGCTTCCCTGCTGTCCAGGTCCTGTTGGGCTACTGCGCCTTCCAGTGTCACGCTGCGGGAACGGTCTAGGTTACTGCTCGCCAGCTTCTGCTCAGCCTTTGCCCGCAGTAGTTCCTGGTCCAGTTCAGGGGCATCGATAGTAGCTAACAGCTGCCCCGCACGCACCTGGCTGCCGATATCTACAAAGCGCCTTTTGAGGTAGCCCTGTGTACGGGCAAATAAAGTCGTCTCTTTAAAAGGCTGTATCTGGCCCGGCAGCGATAGGTTCGTTGTGTCCTCCGACCGGGTAACTGTCACGACGTTCACATGCGAAACCCGGTTCTCTTCCCGTTTAACGGCGGCCTGCAATTCCTGCTGGTTGGCCAAGCGCGGCATCACGCCCAGAAATATAAACAGCAGTACCAGAACGAGCGGAACAAGCCATATCCAAAGTTTTCGTTTCATCTTTCAATCAGTCATTTAATTAACCTACTAGTACAGCCTGCTTAAGCGGCTACCATTTCTAAATTCTTTTTCTTTTTGGCCATATAGCTGAATACCACAGGCACAAACAATAGTGTGGTAACAGTAGCCAGTATCAAACCGCCTATCACAGCACGTCCCAACGGTGCATTCTGCTCGCCGCCTTCTCCCATGCCTAAAGACATCGGCAGCATGCCTATAATCATTGCCAAAGCTGTCATCAAGATAGGGCGAAGGCGCGTACGGCCCGCCTCTTGCGCACATTGCATGGGTGTTAATCTCCCTTCTTCCAAGGTATCAGAAGCAAAGTTCACCATCAGGATACTGTTTGCAGTGGCTACTCCCACACTCATGATCGCACCCATCAGCGAAGGTATGCTGAAGGGCGTCTGGGTAAGGAAGAGCATCCACACCATGCCACACATTGCACCAGGCAGGGCTGTAATAATGATGAAGGGCAAACGGAAAGACTGAAAGTTCACCACCATCAGGAAGTATACCATCAGGGCTGCAAACACCAGGCCGATGCCCAAACGGGTAAAGGCACTGATCATACTTTCCACTTGCCCGCTCACCACAATCTGGTTACCTGGCTTTAGCTGTTCCTTGTATTTGTCCACTACCTGATCGATTCCTCCCGCCACAGAACCCAGATCTGTTTTTTCGACAGAAGCATACACATCATACACCAGCTCAGTATTCATCCTGTTAATGATAACGGGCGCTGCTCTGCGTTTCATAATTGTGACATTGGACAGCAGTTGCGGTGTAGCATCGCCTTCGTTTAAAACCAGGGGCGTTTGCATTACTTTATCAATGGAAGCCAACTTATGCGGCGGTGTCTGCACCGCTATCAGGTAGGGATACCCGCTTTTGGGATCGGACCAGTAATTGGGCTGCACCGTCGACGAACCACTCAGCGATATCATGAGGTTGTTGGCTATCTGACGCTCACTCAGGCCCATCTGGATAGCACGCTCTCTATCCACTTCCAGGAATAACTCCGGCGCGTCCAGCACTTGGTGCAGGCGCGCATCTACTATACCCGGAATCAGGGCAAGGTCTTTCTGAATGGCTTTTGCAATCTTTATATTATTCTCACTGTCTGTTCCTATCACCTGCACATCAATGGCAGCCGTCAGGCCGAAATTCAGGATTTGTGTAACAATATCGGAAGCCTGGTAGAAGAAAGTTACCTCTGGCATTCTTTCATGCAGCACTTCACGCAGTTGGCGGGTATAAGTTAAGGTAGGCTTGGTTCTATCATCAGAGAGCGCCACCATTAGTTCGGCATCGGCAGCGCCAAGAGTGGCATTATCTATAAAGGTGAAATTATAAGACTCGGCTGTTAAACCGATATTACTGATAACGGAACCGATCTCCTCTTCCGGTATGGTCTCCCGGATGATGTTTTCTACCTGGGCTGCCAGGCGTTCCGTTTCCTCAAGCCGTGTACCCGCGGGTGCCCGCATGTGTAGCCGGAACTGCCCCGCATCCACACTCGGAAAGAAATCCCTGCCAACAAAAGGCACTAAGGCAGCGGTGAATACCAGCAAGAATACAAATATACCAAGTACTTTCTTTCGGTTTGTCAGGGCCCAGCCCAGCATACTTAGATACCCCACCTGCAGCTTCTCGAAACCCCTGTTAAAAGACATATGCACTTTATGAAACTTGCTCTGGGAAGTAGGCGCATGGTCTTCGGAAGGAAGCAGTAAATCGGCCAGCATTGGCACCAATGTTCGGGAGAGCAGATAGGAAGCCAGCATAGCAAACACAATTGCCATCGCCATCGGGCTGAACAAATAAAAGGCAGGCCCCTCCAGAAACAGTACTGATATAAATACAATACAAATCGTAAGCGTGGCAACCAGTGTGGGCGTGGCAATTTGCTGGGCACCTTCCAGAATAGCTTTCCGCAGCGGGAGCCCCAGCTCCTGGTTCCGATGAATATTCTCTATCGTAACGGTGGCATCGTCTACCAGAATACCGATAGCCAAAGCCAGTCCGCTCAAGGTCATAATGTTAAGCGTTTCACCTAAGAGGTAGAGCACAATGAGCGACGTCAGAATAGAAAGCGGAATAGAAATGGCCACAATCAAGGTACTGCGCCAGCTACCGAGGAAGAGCAGAATCATGGCTGCTGTCAGCATTGCCGCAATAATACCCTCTACAACCACCCCATGAATAGAAGCTTTCACAAAAACAGACTGGTCTGACATTTCGGTAATCTTCAGGCTTTTCGGTGCCGCAGCACGAACTTCCGGAAGAATTTTGTTCCTTATGACATCCACTACAGCTGTGGTGGATGCATTCCCTGACTTCGTAATACTGATCAGCGTTCCTTTTGCTCCTCCTTGTTTGATGATGTTTGCTTGGATATCGGAACCGTCGTGCACCAGGGCGACATCACGCATATAAATAGTAACGCCGTTTATCTGTTTGATCGGAATATCATTAAGGGCAGTTAAGATAGTAGGCCTTGAATTCAGGCGTACCGAATACTCGCGTGCGCCCAATTTAGCCGTTCCACCGGGCAACGTAAGGTTTTGTGCCGAAACAGCATTTACTACTTCCTCTGGTGTAACACCCCTGGCTACCAGTAGCTCCGGGTCCAGATCTACCTGAATCTGGCGGCTTTTGCCACCAAAGGGCACCGACATACGCGTACCCCGTACGGTTTTAAGTTTCGGCCGGATGCGCGTACGGACATAGTCGTATACCTGTGCTTCGGATAAGCTATCGGAAGAGAAGCCTAATTGTAAAATAGGTACATCCGTGGCATTGTAGCGCAGAATGAGTGGCGGTTGCGTGCCGACAGGCATCCGGCGAATGATGGCCTGTGCACTGGATGCGGCCTGTGTCACAGCTTCCTCTATCTTCACATCGGGCTGAAAGTATATTTTAACGACTGCGACACCGCTATGTGTCTGGGACTCGATTTTCCGGACATTGTTTACGTTACTGGTAATGGTGGCTTCACTCCAGTTTGTAATCATTTTGTCCATCTCATCGGTAGAGAGCCCCTTGTACGACCAGATAACATTTACCACCGGAATATTGATGTTCGGGAAGATGTCAGTGGGTGTTCGGAGAATGGAAAGAACGCCCATGATTAAAATCAGCAGCGCCATCACAGCAATGGTGTATGGCCTGTTGAGGGCTAATCGTACAATCCACATAAGCTAAGCGTAAAAATTTATAATATTAAAAAAGTTTAATGTTTGATAAATAAGTACGAAGATGGTAAGATATCTTGCTTCATCCGGATAAATGCACCTTATATCACATTACTACTGTTAGTAGCAGGTTTAAAAATATAGCAGTCCTGCTGTCAAATCTGCAGCAAATCACTAATATATTATAAAACTTGTTTATTTACACTTTACTGAACTATGATTTGCTAAAGATAAAAGATTGATTTTTAAAATTTTATAAAAATCAATCTTTTATCTTTAGCTATCTTTAATTTCAGCAGAATACTGATACAAGCTATACTTTAACTGCAGGATTGTCTGCATTAACATAAAAGCCCGGAAGCTGTATTTACACAGATCGCAGCATTGTATTCGATCTCTCACAGAAGTAATCAAATCCTGAAAGATATAAGTGATAAGAGGGGTTTGATTCCTGCCTTTTTCCACGGCGACCATGCGGCACCTTTTATAACCGGCTCTTACATGAGAGGCATCGATAGCTTTGAAGTGAAGGCCACTTACAGGCTGCTGCTCAAAAACGCCAACAAGGATGGCGGCATGCGTCCTTCTATCAAAGAGTATATCGAAAAGGGTTACATAGCAGACCCTAATGTGGCTCATCCGCATGTGGAGACAAAAGCGAAGGCAGGCATTTCAAAGACATTGGAGTATGCTTACGTTGATTACTCGCTGGCCCAACTGGTCAAGGCGCTGGGCGACACAGCCAATTACAGGGTGCTGATGCAGCGGTCGCAGAACTACAAAAGCATGTTCAAACCCTTGCAAGCTTTATCACCTGCAAGCGAGCGTCAGCTGATGTAAAAGTGAATAGCCTTGAGCACCAATACACAGGCAAAGTATAGCGCATTCAAGTATAACTTATCGAATATCCTCTGATTCTCAATTTCTTAATAAAGCATAATTTTGTAGCAAAACCCTAATTAAAATCGCCTCATAACAATATTGCTTCCCTAACGAAACTTATATTCATTCGAAACAGATGTAAGCCATTTAATAGTTAAAACCCTATATTTGTATCATACTTAAAATTAGATAGATGATTCTATTTCAGAACAGCATTGTAAAATTAGATTACAACCCTGCTACTGACATTTTAGAGATTGAATACCCCGATTTGCACGGATATCTGCTTCTCGAAATAAAACACAACATCAATATCATCGTGGATATCATTAAAAGCTATGATGTGAAGAAGCTTATACTTGATTCTACCAGGACCGTTATTGCAGTGAGTGAGGAAGAAAGCAAGGAGGTGGCCATGTACTTAGCTGCCGGTATAATGACAACCCGTGTACAAAAAGTAGCGCGCCTGCAATCCCTGAACTCTGACGTGGAGAAGACAGCCCAGGATAATGTTGGACATATTGAAAGAGCACAGACTCTCCCTTTTCAGATACAAAACTTCACGAGTAAAACAGAGGCCACCTTATGGTTGCTGGGTAGTTTGTAGCCAAAGTCTTTCCGAAATTCTTTAATATCCCGTTTTTGGACTTAACTTTGTCCAAATTGTTTACTGTAAAGGGATTATTGACACTCTGATGGAGAAAAATATAGATAGTAAAAACAGGATGCATGGTTCTATCTTCGTGTTACTGAAACGTTTTATAGAGGGTAAATACGACTATAGTACCTGGGTGAATTTACTGGAGGCAACAGGCATAAAAGGCTCTATGTACACGATGCAGGAGATGTACCCGACCAGGGACTTGTTTGCCATCATCAGCAAAGCTTCTGAAACAACCGGCATCTCTGTTTATGACCTTATGGAGCAGTTCGGCGAGTTTCTGGTGCCCGATCTGCTATTAGTTTACAATAAATACATACACCCCGACTGGCGCACTTATGACATGCTGTTGAATACAGAAGCGAGTATGCATGGTGCCGTTAAGAAGCAGGATAGCCGGACAAATCCGCCTATGCTGTTGGTGACCAAGAAAGGCAGTAAGCAGTTAATTGTTGATTATTATTCCAAGCGCAGGATGTCGGGCGTTGCTGTCGGCATTATCAAAGGCATTGCCGGGTACTACCACGAAAGCGACAAAGTAGCAGTTACCCGCCTCACGGCCGCTAACGAGGAAAGGGTACAGATTAAGGTAGACTTTCTAAGCTGACCTGTTCCAGATACCTTTAGTTCTTCAGCAGGAGGGAGACAAGATAAATGCATCCTCTCCTGATTTCTTCAACTTACACCTCCGGGTATTTTGATAAGTTAAAGTTTTTCATTGATCCTTACAGGCTGCTTCGGATGTACAGCCATCAAAACAGGATATTGTTTGTTTAGCTGTCATCAGCCTTTGGTAGGCTTTGCCTCTGCGCCGAAAGGATTTCTTTATTTTGATCTATACCTGATGTTTGTTATCCCAGGCAAAGGCGTATCGTTTGCGTAAGTAACCACTGGCATCAGTTAAACCTGATCTATATACATCAAAACCATGAATTACTTTTCGCATAACCCGCTGAACCGCGATTTTGAAGCACGGACTGACGCCGCACAGCAGGCACGCTTCTGGAGCCACCCGCAGGTCCGGATTTTACTTATACATGACAGCCAGAGCCTTTTCCAGCAACAGGGGGATGTTATGCAGGCTGTGCTACTGTCGCGGGAGGAGGCGGAAGCGCTGGAGCCGGTAGCCAGAGCAAAGGTGTTTTTGGGTATTGCGGATAATGTACCATACTTCGCCCTTGGTTTTGATAAACATCCGGACGTGCTGGCGAAATATCCTGAAACTACTTACCTGTTCCGGGACTTGAAAGAGGTTGCCCTGCAACTGCCGCAGGAGCAGAGTGCTATACTTGCCTATGCACGCGCCATGGTACACTGGAACCTGCGCCACCACTACTGCACCAACTGTGGTGCCCTTACACTGAGCAAAGATGCGGGCCATGTGCGGCAATGCACCAATGAGAGTTGCGGCTTGCACCACTTCCCCAGAACTGATACGGCCGTAATTATGCTTATTTCGGAGGGTGACGCCTGTTTGCTGGCGCGACAGGCAACATGGCCAAAATCGCGTTATGCTACGCTGGCCGGTTTTCTGGAGCCCTGCGAAACGCTGGAACAGGCAGTAGCACGCGAAGCTACGGAGGAAACCGGCGTGCAACTGGCAGGCATCACCTACCATTCTTCGCAACCCTGGCCTTTCCCGTCCTCTGTTATGGTGGGCTTTATGGCCACCGCCGTTAGCCGCAGCCTTTCTGTTAATTACAACGAGATGGAGGATGCTCGCTGGTTTACACGGGATGAAATTGCAAACGGACTACATCAGGGAACCTTTCTTTTGCCACCGCAGGTATCTATTTCGTACCGCTTAATCCGGGATTGGTACAATGCTTTGCCGGGCCATCAACTGGAAGAGGTAATGCAGGGGCTCCCTGAGCAGCATATTTAGTATTGCGGGCAATACTGGAGGTACTCTTTTACCTCCTGCATAGTATAGCGATCGTTGTGGTTGCCAAAATTAGTCTGGATGTAGTTGAGCAGGTTCGCGATTTCATCAGCGCGGAGCTTCTCAGCGGGCGGCATGGGCCTGTTGTAGCTGATGCCGTTTACTGTTATCTCGCCATTAATGCCTTGGCGCACTAAACACGGTAACTGCTTGCGGTGCGAAGCCAGGTAATCAGAGTTGGCCAGAGGCGGAATGACGCCACGCAGGCCGCTGCCATCGTCCATGTGGCAGCTGGCGCAATTAGCTGCGTACACACGCTGGCCTTCATTCTGCTTGTCTGTGAAGCATTGAGTTAGGGTGGTGAGGGCGCCAAGGCCCATCACCACCGCAGCCAGTTTACTTTTTCTCATGCTGTTTCTCTTTCAGCAACAAAGGTATATCATTGATGAGCTGGTCTACATCAGCAGGATCGGTGCCATCATATACGCCCCGTATGTGGCGGTTGCCGTCTATCAGCATAAAGTGACCGCCATGTGTAAAATTGCCCGCAGCACCTGCATCTTCCTGTACCGGCACCAGATATTTCTCAGCTATAGCATAAATGCTGTCTCTGTCGCCGGTTACAAAATGCCATTTAGTAGATGATACGCCCAGCCGCTCCGAAAAATCCTTTAGCACCGCCACCGAATCGTGCTCCGGATCAATGGTATGCGAGAGGAGCAGCACATCGGAATCGTCTTTATACTTGTCGTACACGCGCAGCAGCTGTGTTTTCATTTTGGGACAGATGGTGGGGCAGGTCGTGAAAAAGAAATCCGTTACATAGACTTTATTGTCGAAAGTCTGATTTGTAACCTGCTGGCTGTCCTGGTCTACAAATGCGAAGCTGGGAATAGTGAGATACGTGGTGTCTTCCACAGTCTGGCCGTTTACCTGGCGCTCCACAACCTGCCGCTCGCCAAGTATAGGCAGTGTCTGTTCCCCGCTACCGCTTTTGCCGTTGCAGCCATAAAGCAGCAGGGCAGAGAGGGCCAGCATAGGAAACAAGTTACTGAAAAATGATTTATTGCTATTTCTGTTCATAAGAAGTATAAGTTTTTTGGGCGGCGCTGATGGCACTGTCCATATGGGCGTTTACGATATTTATTTTTTCCTGCTCCTGGTGCAGGTAATCCATGGCTTGCTGTTGTGCCATACTGTCCGGGGCGTGGTACTGGTGCATCCAGTCCATCATGGCTGCATCGGCCTTGCTGAGGAGTTGCAGGTGTTGTTGCAGCTTTTGCAGCATAACGGTATCAGCTTGCTGCACCTCCAGCGTGTCGCGCAAGGCGCGCAGGTCGCGGCGCAGGCGGTATACCTGGCCCATCTTGTCCATTGCCTCATCGTGTACCTGCATTACCTGGCCCTCCAGCTCGGCCTTTTGCTCTTGTGCAGAAGATCCATTGTTGCAGCCGGTTAGCAGCGCGCAGGGCAAAGCTATCAGCATCAGAAACTTATTCATGAAAATCATGTGAAGTATAAAATCTATAGAAGTATAAAAAAGGTAAGTGCCTTCAGCAAAGAGATAAAAGGTTAACGTGTCAGGCACAAATCATCTACATAAAAGGATTTGTCCCTTTCACCTTACATTAAATCAATAACAATCAAAATATCATTTCGACTTTGTTTGTATACTTTTAAGTATGCGAAGGCAGTACTGCTGTTTTATACTTGCGGCGGATGGTAAGGCGGCGGCAGGTTTACGCGCTGTTGCTTTAAAGTATAGCTGGATCGGGGCGGAAGCTGCGCCGGTGTAAAGGGCAGATGCAGGGCAATGGCAGCGTTGGGCAGTGCCTCAACGGCATGATAAGAACTGATGAGGTGTAGCAGAACATCTTTGGCGTTGCTGCCGGTATGTAGCTGCCGCAGTTCCTTTTTTAGTTCGCATTTGCCGTTGCACATAGCAATGGGTTTGTCGCGGTTTATGCACAGCTCCGTGGCCATATAAGTATAGTTGAGCTGATAGTGTACCACAGGAGCTAAAAAACGGAACGTCATCATCAGGTAGATGATTAAAAAACTCAGGCCGGTTGCATAGCTGCGCCACATGCTGCAAAGGTATAGCTGCAGGTTGGCAAGTGCAAGTTTATGCGTGCAGAAAGGTTTTATGCCCTGTTGCACCTATACTTTCCACTTAGCTTAAAAGAGAATCAAAAACTCCATTATTCATTTAAAAAATTCTGTGCCCGAAGCGGGGAAGTCCAGGGAAGGAAAGGTGCGTGACATTACCACTTTTTAAAGACGAAAAACACAGCTGCCAGAATCAGCACAAAGCCGACGATGTAATTCCACTTCAGCTCTTCGCGCAAGTATAAAACCGAGAAGCCTATAAATACCGTCAGCGTAATTACCTCCTGTATGGTTTTAAGCTGAAAAGCTGTGAATTGCCCGTAGCCGATTCGGTTAGCCGGCACCTGAAAGCAGTATTCGAAGAAGGCGATGAGCCAGCTAACCAGTATTACTTTCCAAAGCGCCACTTCTCTGAAACGCAGGTGGCCATACCAGGCAAAGGTCATGAAAATGTTTGAAACGAGCAGCAGCAGAACAGTTCGCATGATGTTTGGTTTAAAGCGCAAATTTCCGGAAAAAACAGATAGTGTAGTATACTGCAGCCGCTGAAAATTTTGTATAAAGAATAAAATCATCGGGCAAAAATTACGTTATTTAAAAGCTATATATACCAAGCCTATACTATTATGAGAAAACTGCACCAGACAATACTGGCCTTTACTACAGGATGGCTGATGCTGAGCAGCTGGCGCTTAACGACGCGAAAGCAAAACGTAGCTTTCTGGCAGGCCTGGACCGTTCGTATGAGATTATGGGAACTGAGGAACTGGACAATACCACTCCCTATGGCCCCGGGTATTATGACTTTAACCGGAGAATGGTGGCACGGGTAAGGGTAAAAGCCCTGCAGAATTAAAGCCCTCTGACAAGTATAAACAGCTAAGCCGGAAATGCTGCCGCATCTGTAAGGTCACATTGCTATTGCTGCATTTCTTAGGATGATTTTAAGGCTTCTGCCTGTTGTTGTATACTTTGGAGCAATGTAGCTGTTTTGTATTTTAGAGAGGAATACACCCTTTTGCAGGCACTAAAGGAGGGGTATGTTTGTTAAAAATCAGGAGATTATATAGGCGGTGCTGCGCATGCGCTGAAGCAAGGCCTGCAGTGTAGCAGGAAGGCTGCTAAAAGTATAGCATAAGCCAAATAAAAGTAGTAATTTTACTTACTAATCTACAGTATAACACACATGAGTGAAGTAGAAGCAACAAAACAAATAGCCAATAATTATTCAGCAGATAGTATTCAGGTACTGGAAGGGCTGGAGGCGGTTCGCAAACGCCCGGCCATGTACATCGGCGATATCGGTATCAAAGGGCTGCACCACCTGGTATGGGAGGTTGTAGACAACTCGATTGATGAAGCGATGGCCGGCCATTGCGATGAAATTTCAGTAACGATAAACGAAGATAACTCCGTAACCGTATCCGACAACGGACGGGGTATACCCACGGACTTTCATCAAAAAGAAGGCCGCTCTGCTCTGGAGGTAGTCATGACGGTGCTGCATGCAGGCGGTAAATTCGATAAAGATACTTATAAAGTTTCCGGCGGTTTGCACGGCGTAGGTGTGTCGTGCGTAAATGCGCTTTCCACAGACCTTCTCGTAACAGTAAGGCGCAACGGGAAAGTGTTTGAGCAGGCCTACAAAATCGGTGCGCCGCAATATCCGGTACGTGAAATAGGAGATACAGACGAAACAGGCACTACCACGCGTTTTCTGCCGGATGCGTCTATCTTTACCACCACCGAGTTTAAGTATGACACCATTGCCAGCCGGATGCGCGAGCTGTCGTTCCTCAACAAAGGCATCCGCATTAACCTGCAGGACCTGCGCGAGCGCAACGAGCAGGGCGAGCCGGTAAACAGTGATTCTTTTTTATCCCAGGGCGGCTTGAAAGAGTTTGTTGCTTACCTGGACGAAACCCGCGAGAACCTGATTCCGGAGCCTATTTATATTGAAAGCGAGAAAAACGGTATGCCGGTAGAGGTTGCGCTGCAATACAATACCTCTTATGCCGAGAATATCTTTTCTTACGTCAACAACATCAACACCATTGAGGGTGGCACGCATGTAGCTGGCTTCCGCCGCGGCCTCACCCGTACCTTAAAATCCTATGCCGATAAATCCGGTATGCTGGACAAGGTGAAGATAGATATTGCCGGCGACGACTTCCGCGAAGGCCTGACGGCCGTTATTTCGGTGAAAGTGCAGGAGCCGCAGTTTGAAGGCCAGACCAAAACCAAGCTAGGCAACTCGGAGGTGGCGGGCGCTGTGGATATAGCCGTAGGCGAAATGCTGAACGAGTATCTGGAGGAGCACCCAAAGGAGGCGCGCATCATTGTGCAGAAGGTTATACTGGCTGCGCAGGCCCGTTTTGCCGCTCGCAAAGCCCGCGAAATGGTGCAGCGCAAAAGCATCCTTTCCAGCACCAGCCTGCCGGGCAAACTTGCCGACTGCTCTGATAACAACCCCGAAAACTGCGAGATATATCTGGTAGAGGGCGACTCAGCAGGAGGTTCTGCCAAACAAGGCCGCGACCGTAAGTTTCAGGCGATACTGCCGCTGCGCGGTAAAATCCTGAACGTGGAGAAAGCGCAGGAACACCGTATTTATGAGAACGAGGAAATCAAGAATATGATTACCGCCCTTGGGGTGAGCTTCGGCACACAGGAAGACGATAAGGCGTTGAACATGGTGAAGCTACGCTACCATAGGGTAATTATTATGACGGATGCCGACGTGGATGGCTCCCACATCCGTACCCTGATCCTCACGTTCTTCTTCCGCTACATGAAAGAGCTGATCGAAAACGGCTATATCTACATTGCACTTCCGCCGCTATACCTGGTGAAGAAGGGCAAGGAAGAACGCTATTGCTGGAGCGAGCAGGACCGCCTGGAAGCAATACAGGAGCTCGGCAAAGGGCGCGAAGAAAGTGTGGGGGTGCAGCGATACAAAGGTCTGGGCGAAATGAACCCGGAACAGCTCTGGAATACAACAATGGATCCGACAACCCGCAGCTTAAAAAGAGTATCTATTGAGTCGGCTGCTGAAGCCGACCACCTGTTTTCGATGCTGATGGGCGACGAAGTAGGCCCGCGCCGCGACTTTATTGAGCGTAATGCCAAATATGCCCGCGTAGACGTGTAATTTATCGAAACTTATACTTTAAAAGCGGCGGCTGTACTTTTTTGAGGTGCAGCCGCCGCTTTTAAAGTATAAGTTTCATAGAGGCAACTAACTCAGCTACAATGAATCGGGAAAAAACAATCTCCAGTATCACAAATTACTACAAGGAAACTGGTGTGAAAAAAGTATTTGTTCAGGCAGATAACGACTATATCATATTATTTTATCATTCAACAAGTGCTTCTACAAAAAACGTCATTCATGTTTAGTCTCCGTTAAACAATTATAAGTATAAGCGAGAGAGAAACGTAAACGCTTAGCAAGAGACAATAAGCTATGGCTGCGTATTCTAAAACAGAAGCTTTTCTGCTATCTCTATCTTATATCACAGCATGTATGGCGAAGAGATTTTCATACCGCTGCCGCAGCGCCAGGTGCTTTGTTCACTACTCAGTATCCAGAGGCATCACTTTCCACTCTTCCTCAGGCCAGCCTGCTAGTTTGGCTCCGGCCTGGTACGCACTTTCCAGAAAGTTGAGCAGCGCCTCGCGCGGATTTTCCAACTCACGCAGTTCCTCATAGTTTAAAATAGCCATAGGGCTGCCATTGGAGTTTACCCATTGTGCCTGCTTAGGCTGCAGCGGCTCCAGGTCCAGGCCATCGGGAGATGGAAATGTATAGGAGTAAAAGGCAGGGAAACGCACCTGATCGTCGCCTGGCCAGAAGCCGAAACTGATTACCTCGTGCGAGTAAGCTTCTTTTTCTACCGTGCCGGCATCGTGGCGCACTGGTATACTTTTTCCGGAAAAGCGTGTAACCGTTAGATCGAGGTGATGCCAGTAGAGGTGCACCGGGCACATTTTACCATAAAAGCGCCCGCTAAATTCCTTCATCGCCTGATCTACAGTTACCAACACGCGCCAGTAACGGTTTACCCATTCGGCATTATAAGATGCATGGGTATGATCTTCGGCAAAAGGTATGAAGCTTTTATTATCATAGGGTTTGGCCAGTATTTCAACCTGTATGCCCAGCACTTCCAGCGCCTTCATTACAGAAGTATAAAATTCCGAAACAGTAAGTCCATCCTGTAACACAAGAAATTCTGAAGCGCCGGTACTGGTATGAATATGCAACTGGTGATTTATAAAATCAAAGTCGATTTCAAAAGTATAAAACTTATACGGAATTGGCCCGGTACCCAGGCCGCGCGACGTAACATATAGCGTCACATTCCACCAGTGGTTGCGCCGCGGCATCAGCGCCAAACGAATTTTACCTATAATTTGCAGATACAGGTGCAACGTATCTTTGGTACTTTCCCACTCCTGCAAAGGCAGCGGCGGGAAACTATAATTTTCATCTCCAGGTATTTTCGTTGGGTCCATAATTGAGGGCAGGTTAATAACCTTTGTTATACTATGAGCCTCTGAATATGTTGTATAACAGAGGCTTATGAAGCTGCTCTGGCTGCGCAAGCGTCGCCTGCAACTTCACGGCAACATGATTTTTCTGGTACTGGTTGCTGGTCACTTCTGGCGGCAAAGCAAAAAATATATGTTTAAAAAATCAAATCAGGGTAAATTCCGTTAAAATCTGATTGCTGATATTTTATGCCAACATGTATGCCAAGTGCAACAACGCATGCTGATTAACCTTTATCGGAGCAGCAGACATATTAATCAATTAAGTCTTTCGGCCCATAAATATAAGAATAGAAAAAAAAGAACGGCTACTATGGATAATGTTAAGGTATACATTGAGTATGTTGCCCGTGGTTTAGAGGCAATAGGTGTGTTATCTATCGCCATTGGGGCGCTCGTGGCTATAGTGAAATTTATTTTCTCTGTGCAGGACACTAGCCCCCGATCTTATAAGATACTGCGGCAGGAATTGGGCAAAGCTATACTTTTGGGACTGGAAATATTAGTTGCCGCTGACATTATAGCTACTGTGGTTACAGAACCAACTATGAACAGGGTGCTTATACTAGGAGTGATTGTGCTGATAAGAACCTTCCTGAGTCTGTCGTTAGAAGTGGAACTAGATGGTAAATTTCCGTGGCAAGCGAAAAAGCAGGAAGAGTAAAGATATTTTATAATAACCCTGCTATTTGGTTGATTGCTGGTGTCCGGGCAAGAAAGGAGAAGGCAGGCGTGCTGGTAAAAGCCAGGCGGCACACGCTCAGATATTCCTTTGCTACACATTTGCTGGAGCAGGGGTCCAATCTGCGCTACATTTAGGCGCTGATAGGCGCAGAAGCAGCAAGACCAGTTACGCATTGGATAAAATCGTGAATCTGTTTGATAATCTATAGAAAAGAAGTATATTAGCTATATGAAATATTGAAAAGTGGCTGTTTCTCTTTATATCGGAACTAAAAGCGACAGTAAAGCAAGTATAAACAACAATATATATAGTGCAGATAGTAGGAATAAACCCCTGCTAGCTGGTAATTGAGCGTAACTTAATAATTTATAAGAAAATGATTACAATTGATAAAACGACATTGTTGCCAGATTTATTAGAGAGAATTGAAAATCTAGATTCAAAAATTTTAAAATTTAGAGAAGAAGGAGAACTCGACCAACTCTCTAATGAAAAGTTGCGTGATTATTTTAGAACACAACATATTTATCATAGTGCAGGCATTGAAGGAAATCGCTTGACACTTCAAGAAACTCTATTAGTATTAAAAGAAGGAGTTACAATATCAGAAAAATCTATTCAAGATACTGTAGAGGTAAAAAATTTAGGTGTTGCTTTTGACTTCTTCTATGAATTAGCACAGCAAGAGACACCTATAACAGAAAATTACTTAAAGCAGATACATCAACTTGTTGTAGGGAATGACCCTTATTTTGATGCAGGAAATTACAGAAGTGTTGGTGTAATAATTTCAGGTTCTGAACACACTCCACCTGAACCATTTGAAATTCCATTTAAAATGCAAGAACTAATGGATTGGTTGAACGATAACTATGAACATGAGAACCCTCTACTATTATCAGCAGTTGCTCACCATGAATTAGCAAAAATTCATCCTTTTGCTGATGGTAATGGCAGAACCGCGCGACTTTTAATGAATTTAATTCTAATGAAAAAAGGATATCCAATATGCAGTATTAAAAGAACTGAAAGACCCCGATATTATGAGGCAATGTCGGAAGCAGATAGTGGGAACTATCATCCTATCATTGAATTAGTCACTGAAAACTGTTATGAGTTGTTTTCTCAATATATTAGAATTAGGGAGGAAAGCAACAGAAAAACACTTTGGGCAAAAAAATGGGGAAAACAAGATATAGAAGGAAAACTGAGGAAGGAAAAAGGAAGATTTGAATTGTGGTTAAATAGAATGAACCAAATTAAATTGGAATTTCGACAAGCTATAGATTTACTAAACGATAATTTAGAAACTTATAGTATAACCTTTTATGAGTATCCTGCAATAACATTTGATACATTTCAGGAACTAGAGGATAAAGGAATTGCCCAAAATACTTTTTTCTTCTCAGTAAGGATTTTCAACAAAGAAACAAAAAGAATATTACACACCTTTGTTTTTAGATTTTTTAGAGACCGTAATAAGTATGATTATGGCAATAAGGTAATTCCTCTTGAGCTTAATTGTTTTAATCCTGAAACAAAAAGCTTCTTATCAATTGATAGGTTCGGTTGGGCTGATAGAGTTCAGTTGCGCTCATTCTCTTTTAGTAACAATGTTATGACTGTATCACAATATCACAGAATTAAACGTGAAGCAATAGACGCTGAGAACTATAAATTAAATGAAGTTGTAGAAACTTTCTTTGATGATGTTTTTAAACATGTTGTTGGTATATGAAAAAGACATTGCTCAAAACTATGCATCGGCTTTCAGACTAGTACGTCTCATGCAAGAATACCTTTATACAATTTTGATTCTATAAAATCAGCAAGGGAATATCAACAACCCTGCAGAAAAAGGATAAGTAAGCCTGGATTTTGTCGGTCAGAAGCCATTCATAAAATCTTATTGAAAGCAAAACCCCCGTTTTGGCTTCGCCATCCCGCATTCTCTAGACAAAAGTCATGCTTTAAGTAGGCTTCGCACTCATAAAATCATTAAATTACCTGTTTAGTAAAAATTTCACTTAATTTTTGAAAAAATTATCTTGTTTTTAAATATTTTATGCGATATTTGTTATTATAAACTTTAAAACTTAAATATTGTGTGTGGAATTGTTTGTGCGTTCGATTTAAAAGAAACTGCTGAAGCGTTACGGCCTCAGTTATTGGAAATGGCTAAATGTATTCGCCACCGCGGTCCGGATTGGAGCGGAATTTTCAGTAACGATAAAGCTATTTTAGCGCATGAGCGTCTGGCTATTGTAGATCCTATCTCAGGCAAGCAGCCTTTGTTTAGTGAAGATGGCAAGTTGGTACTTGCTGCCAACGGTGAAATTTATAATCACTTAGCGCTGCGAAAGCAGCTCAAAAGCAATTATAATTTTCAGACCAAATCTGACTGTGAAATCCTCCTGGCGCTGTATAAAGAAAAAGGTGCAAATTTTCTGGATGATCTTAATGGTATTTTCGGTTTCGCCATTTATGATGTTGAAAACGATCAGTACCTGATTGCCCGCGATCATATGGGTATTATTCCGTTGTATATCGGTTGGGATCAAAAGGGGACTTTATACGTGGCTTCGGAGTTAAAAGCGCTGGAAGGAAAGTGTTCCAGAATAGAACTTTTCCCTCCCGGCCACTATTTATCCAGTAAAGAAGAAGGTTACCAGAAATGGTATGACCGCGATTGGATGGAGTATAAAAATGTGGCTGATAATGAAACCAATATCAAAGCGCTACGGGAAGCTTTGGAAGCCGCGGTTCACCGTCAGTTAATGAGCGATGTGCCTTATGGGGTGTTACTTTCAGGCGGACTGGATTCATCTATCACTTCGGCAGTAGCAAAAAAATATGCTGAGAAACGTATAGAAAGCAATGATGTAGACGCTGCCTGGTGGCCACAACTACATTCTTTTGCCATTGGCCTGGAAGGTTCACCCGATCTGGCCGCTGCCCAAAAAGTGGCAGATCATTTAGGAACGGTTCATCACGAAATAAAATTCACGATTCAGGAAGGTATAGATGCGATAAAAGATGTTATTTATCATCTGGAGACGTATGATGTAACCACAGTCAGGGCTTCTACTCCCATGTATTTGATGGCAAGAGCTATCAAATCTATGGGAATTAAAATGGTGCTTTCCGGAGAAGGTGCTGATGAGATTTTCGGAGGATACCTGTACTTCCATAAAGCACCAAACGCCAAAGAATTTCATGCAGAAACCGTTCGTAAGCTGGATAAGTTACATATGTATGATTGCTTACGTGCCAATAAATCTTTAAGTGCCTGGGGAATTGAAGGGCGCGTTCCTTTCCTTGATAAGGAATTTATGGATGTTGCGATGCGAATTAATCCTGATGATAAATTAATTAGAGGAGAGCGCATGGAGAAATGGGTATTGCGTAAAGCTTTTGAGGATTACCTGCCCGCGAGTGTGGCCTGGCGCCAGAAAGAACAGTTTTCTGACGGCGTAGGGTACAACTGGATAGATACCTTAAAGGAAATGGTGAATAGAAAAGTGAGCGATGAACAACTGGCGGCCGCAGGCGCTATGTTCCCAATTCAAACGCCTTCCTCTAAAGAAGAGTATTATTACCGTTCTATTTTTACGCAACACTTCCCCAGCGATGCGGCAGCACGCTCTGTGCCGTCAGTGCCATCTGTGGCTTGTAGTACGCCAATTGCGTTAGAGTGGGATGCATCCTTTAAAAATCTGAATGATCCATCCGGTAGGGCAGTTGCCAACGTACATGCGGATGCTTATCAGAAAAACGTATTAGCAGAATAAGCAGCTGAGCCAGATTGTGCAGGAAAACGTAACTCCTACATGTTCCTGAATCAGTCGTTAGAAGTGCAATAAACATACTATAAATCTAAAAAGCCTGCACCCAATCCGGGTGCAGGCTTTTTAGATTTATAAAAGCTACTGTTTTATTCTAGAATTTTTTTAGTTAGCTGACTGAGATCTTTTCCAATAACTATGGCCGCAAATGAAATCCTGTATTATCTGCCGGCCGTTATACTTTTAAATAGCTGCTACGGTTTTGTTCTCTTTTACAAGTTCTGAGAGTGCAGAAACATGATCAAGATAATGCGAAGTATAAGCATCGTTGGCAGCATGCACATAAAGCGCGGTGCCTCCTTGAACAGCGTTAATAATTTCTTCGTGGTGCTCCATCGGAATTGCCGGACAACCCAGGCTGCGGCCTAACCTGCCAGCTTGCTTTATAAATTCCGGGGAGGCATATTCCGCACCATGCATCACAATACACCTGTCGCGGGCATTGGAGTTAAAACCTTCGTCCATACCATCAAGCCGTAGCGACAAGCCATGCTTACCAGTATACGTGGCGTTAGTAACATAAAAGCCGATACTGCTCATGTATGACTCGTTCTGATTAGAAAAGTTTTCAGCATAGTCTTCGCCTGAACCGCGCCCGTGCGCCACATAAGTGTTATACAACACTTCCTTGTTCTCCAGATCAAGTACCCAAAGCCTTTTTTGCACTGATGATTTGGAGAAATCAACAATTGTGATGACAGGCTTTTCAGATACCACACCATCGCGGCGCATATTGTAAAAGCCTGCCAGCGCCTTATCGAAGACATCAAACCGCAGGCCCTGCTGCTGTAGCCCCATCTGCTGATATAAGCTATAAGCTACTTGATTAAAGTGCATTATTTTATAATCTGATATGCGCTCCTGAAGCTGCTTACTGGTTGGTTTAGCCGAGATATTTGTCATAGGCGTAACAACCGGCAACATTACGAGCGGCGCGAAGAGCGGCAACAGCTTCCTTGTCATTTTTTTACTTCTTCGGCGGCTCAAAACTGGCTTTCTCATAGGTATACAACTTATTTGTATCAGCTATATAGTACGTGCTGCGCTGTGTCTTGTTCAGAAAGCCATCTTGTTAAGGTTAAATTTTGTCCTGAGGCATCGTTTTTTAATAATATACTGTTATACATTCAGAACCCGTTTTTTATTACCATATCTCAATATGAAACTAAATAAGATTCTTTCTTTTATACTTTATACTTTGCTGCTCCTGCTGCTGGCGAACTGCGGCGGCAAACAAACCCTGCGTGGTGTATTTCAAAAACAAACACCTTATGAGCGTTATGTGTCCAGGTTAAAAGGCGCAAAACTGGATAATACCGCTTTAGGGCAGGACTGGCTGGAGGCTGGCCAGAAAGCCCTCACAGACTCAATCACGGTAACGTTGCCGTTTAAGGAAACAGGCTATTTTTCTGCAGATAATCCCAGAGCGCTAGGCTTTAAGATAGATGCCAAACGTGGCGAGCGCCTGGTGGTGAACCTGGAGATGAAAGCGCGGGAGACGGCGCAGGTGTTTATGGACATGTTTGAAGTGCCGGATAATCCTGCGGATGCGCCAGACCTGGTGGCCTCGGCAGATACGGCTGCCACTTCGCTCTCGTACGAAGTAGAAAGCGACCGGCAGCACCTGGTGCGCGTGCAGCCCGAATTGCTGCGCAGCGGGCAATATACCATCACCATACAGGCGGAGCCTACACTGGCTTTTCCGGTGCCCGGCAAAACAAGCCGCAACATAGCCAGCGTGTGGGGAGACGAACGCGATGGCGGTACGCGGCGGCATGAGGGCGTAGATATTTTCGCAAAGCGCGGCACACCGGCGCTCGCTGCCTCCGACGGTTATATAACGCGCGTTAATATTACACCCATTGGTGGTAAAGTGGTGTGGCTGGCGGATGCAGACCATCGGCAAAATCTATACTATGCGCACCTCGACAGCCAACTGGTGTCGCCGGGGCAGCGTGTGCAGGTTGGGGACACGCTGGGCCTTATTGGCAACACAGGCAATGCCATCACCACCAATCCCCACCTGCATTTTGGCATTTACCGTTCCGGCCATGGCGCAACCAATCCTTATCCTTACCTGCACGAAGAAACGGTGCCTGTGCCGCCTGTAAAAATAGATGCTGCCAACATTGGTAATTGGATTAGAGTATCAGCGAAGGCGGCTAATATACGCTGGCAGCCTTCTACCAAATCCGAAGTATACCTTACTTTGCCCCGCAACACGCCGCTGCAGGTAACAGGCGGCGCTGCTGACTGGTACCGCGTGGCTTTGCCCAACGGTTCCGAAGCTTATGTTGCCGCCGCGGTAGTAGAAGGGGCTGCCAAACCTATAAAATATGAAAAACTGACAGCTGACACTGAATTGCTTGATGAGGCGCACGCTGATGCTGCAGCTAAAGATAGTATTTCCGCTGGCAGCAAAGTAGCCGTGCTGGGCACGTATAGCCAGTATAAACTGGTGCGCGATAATGCCGGAGATATTGGCTGGATAGACACGCAAACTTCGGCAAGTGCCCGCTGAGAACAGCTGTTTGCTAAGTATAAATGCAAGTATAAAGTAGCTTCCTTAATAACTTTATACTTGCAAAAGCCGCTGCCTCAATCTATAAGCCTTTGTAAATCGTGCGTTTTGCGCTATTCTGATTATCTTTACACATATTAGAAACCTACTAAACAAAATTAAATTTGAAGTTAGCTGCCATAGATATTGGTTCTAACGCAGTGCGATGCCAGATATCTACCGCACTGAACCAGAACGGGAAAGTAATCTTTAAACGCCTTGAATATATTCGCTATCCGATGCGCCTGGGCGACGATGTATTTAGCCAGGGATTTATCAGTGAAGGGAAAGTGCAGAAATTTATGAAGCTGCTGCACGCTTTCCAGTTGCTGCTGGATGTGCATGAAGTAGACCATTACATGATTTGCGCTACTTCAGCCATGCGCTCATCACAAAATGCTGCGGAGGTACTGCAGCGCGTGCGCGAAACACTTGGTTTGGAAATACAGGTGATTGATGGCGACGCTGAGGCGGACCTGGTGAACCGTGTTATTGCCAGCTTTCTGGATGAACGCAATTACCTGCACATTGATGTGGGCGGCGGCAGCACAGAGTTTAACATTTATGTGAACCGCGAGAAAGTGGCATGCCAGTCGTTTGAGCAGGGCTCTATCCGGCACATGCAGGGCCGCGACTCTACAGTGCTCTGGAACAGCATGCGCCAGTGGATAGAAGGAAATGCCAAAAAATTTAACCTTACGCGCGCCATAGGTACGGGCGGCAACATCAACAAGCTTTTTGAAATGGCAGGTAAAACAAAAGGCAAACCTTTTTTTCGGAAGCAGATAGAGGAAGTAGTTTCCCGCATTGCTCTTATGAGTCTGGAAGAACGCCTGACAGACCTGCTGCTAAACCCTGATCGCGCTGACGTAATTCTGCCGGCTGCCGAAATTTACTTGTCGGCTATGAAATGGGCCAAACTGGAATGTATGCTGGTACCCAACGTGGGGCTGAAAGATGGCATGTTGCACGCCCTCTACGAACGCCATCACCCGCAGCACTTTACCATCAGCAGTATTAATTAATGGTTGTCTGTTAGTAAGGGCTTTATGAGGAATGATGATGCTGAAATAAATGTAACGGAAGCAGTTAAAACGCTGTGGTTTCAAGCGCATCTTATGAAAAGCATGAGATTTTTGTCAAGCTTTTAGCTATAACTTCCATAAATTAAAACTTCTATACTTATCCATTTTATACATTCATTGGTAGTGTACTAGAAGTAAGGATGTTTCTTTTACGGAATTAGCAATGAGCAGCAGGAGTTATAAAATAGAGATTGCCAAACCTTTATTTTATATGACCACCTGCCCTCACTGCCATAGCTTAAAGAT
>Ga0210040_10001108_pt1 | contig 41865 bp, 33 predicted proteins | sample CryGeyCG12114_NA_FD_185462 | JGI IMG/M metagenome (GOLD analysis project Ga0210040, IMG submission 185462) | Groundwater microbial communities from aquifer - Crystal Geyser CG19_WC_8/21/14_NA (SPAdes) (version 2) | ecosystem: Environmental > Aquatic > Deep subsurface > Groundwater | place: USA...
GGTCACGCTCGGCACCGTCAACTCGAATACCTTCCAAGCCGACATCTACAAGTTCGGCAGCCTCACCCATTCGGACGCCGCCGTCCGTCAGAAGGCGATCGACCATCACCTCGAGTGCATCGACATCATGGACGAGACCGGCTCCCGCGACCTCAAGATCTGGCTCGCCGACGGGACGAACTACCCAGGACAAGGCGACCTGAGAGGCCGACAGGACCGCTTGGCGAAGTCTCTCGCCACCATCTACGAGCGCATCGGAGAGCAGCGGCTCATCCTCGAGTACAAGTTCTTCGAGCCCGCGTTCTACTCCACCGATGTTCCGGACTGGGGAACGTCATACGCCCAGGTGAGCGCCCTCGGCGAGCGCGCCATGGTCTGCCTCGACACCGGCCACCACGCGCCGGGAACCAACATCGAGTTCATCGTCATGCAGTTGCTGCGGCTCGGAAAGCTCGGATCGTTCGACTTCAACTCGCGTTTCTATGCCGACGACGATCTGATCGTCGGCGCCGCCGACCCGTTCCAGCTCTTCCGGATCATCTACGAAGTCGTCCGCGGAGGCGGCTTCGCGAACCCCGACGTCGCCTTCATGCTCGATCAGTGCCACAACGTCGAGGACAAGATCCCCGGCCAGATCAGGTCGGTGCTGAATGTCCAGGAGATGACGGCACGCGCTCTGCTCGTCGACACCGAAGCGCTGACGGCAGCCCAGCAGCGTCATGACGTTCTCGGAGCGAACGCGATTCTCATGGATGCCTTCTACACCGATGTCCGGCCCGACCTCGCCGCGTGGCGCGAGTCTCGCGGATTGCCCGCAGACCCCATGGACGCCTACTACCGCTCCGGCTATCACGACCGGATCGCTGAAGACAGGGTCGGTGGAACCCAGTCCAGCTGGGGGGCCTGACCCGCGAGGGCCGAGGCGGACCAGCGCTCTCCACGAAGACCAGGTGACAGGAACCATGACGAACACGACCGTGCAGCAACTGATCGAGCGCAGCAATCGGCTCGGCGCTGATCCGAAGAACACGAACTACGCGGGCGGCAACACCTCAGCGAAGGGCGCCGCGGTCGACCCCGTGACCGGTGATGAGGTCCGACTCATGTGGGTGAAAGGTTCCGGGGGCGATCTCGGGACGCTCACCGAGGAAGGGCTGGCGGTGCTGCGCCTCGACCGACTGCTCGCCATGAAGAACGTCTACCCCGGCGTCGAACGTGAAGACGAGATGGTCGCCGCATTCGACTACGCGCTGCACGGCAAAGGCGGCGCGGCGCCGTCGATCGACACCGCGATGCACGGACTCGTCGACGCGGCCCACATCGACCACCTGCACCCTGATTCAGGGATCGCGATCGCGACATCGGCTGACGGTGAACAGCTCACCCGTGAGATATTCGGCGACAAAGTCGTTTGGGTGCCCTGGCGCCGTCCCGGCTTCCAGCTGGGGCTCGACATCGCCGCGATCAAGGAGCAGAACCCTCAGGCCGTCGGCACCATTCTCGGCGGACACGGTATCTCCGCATGGGGAGACACGAGCGAGGAATGCGAGGCGAACTCGCTGTGGATCATCGAGCAGGCAGCGTCCTACATCGACGAGCACGGCGCGAAGGACCCGTTCGGGGATCCGCTCGACGGGTACGCTCCTCTGCCTGAGCTCGAGCGACGCGCGAAGGCCGCTGCTCTCGCTCCGACGATCCGCGGGCTCGCCTCCCACGACAAGCCCGTCGTCGGCCACTTCTCGGATGCGGAACCCGTCCTCGACTTTTTGGCACACGAGAAGCACAGGCGTCTGGGCGCACTCGGCACGAGTTGCCCCGACCACTTCCTCCGTACCAAAGTCAAGCCGATGGTGCTCGACCTGCCGGCGGGCGCGAGTGTCGAGGAGTCGATCGCTCGGCTGAAAGAGCTGCACGAGCACTACCGCGAGGACTACCGCGCATACTACGACCGGTATGCAAGCGACGACTCTCCCGCGATGCGGGGCGCCGACCCGCTGATCGTGCTCGTTCCCGGGGTCGGCATGTTCAGCTATGGCAAAGACAAGCAGACCGCGCGCGTCGCCGGCGAGTTCTACATCAACGCGATCAATGTCATGCGCGGCGCGGAAGCTCTCTCCACTTATGCCCCGATCTCGGATGAAGAGAAGTTCCGAATCGAATACTGGTCACTCGAAGAGGCCAAGCTGCAGAGAATGCCGAAGCCGAGAACGCACGCGACCCGGATCGCTCTCGTGACGGGCGCGGCTTCCGGAATCGGCAAGGCCATCGCCACTCGTCTCGCCGCGGATGGCGCCTGCGTCGTCATCGCCGACCTCGACCTCGAGAAGGCGCAGGCGGCGGCCGCCGAGATCGGCGGCGCCGACACGGCCATCGGCGTGAAAGCGGACGTCACCGACGAGGCGCAGGTCTCGTCGGCGATCGACGCTGCGGTACTCGCATTCGGCGGGCTCGATCTCGTCGTCAACAACGCGGGCCTGTCACTGTCGAAGCCGCTGCTCGAGACGAGCGAAGCGGACTGGGATCTGCAGCACGATGTCATGGCCAAGGGGTCGTTCCTGGTCTCGAAGGCCGCCGCTCGCGTCCTCATCGAGCAGGAGATGGGCGGTGACGTCATCTACATCTCATCGAAGAATTCGGTGTTCGCGGGCCCCAACAACATCGCGTACTCGGCCACCAAGGCCGACCAGGCGCACCAGGTACGGCTGCTCGCGGTCGAACTCGGCGAGCACGGGGTCAAGGTGAACGGCATCAACCCCGACGGTGTCGTCCGCGGCTCGGGAATCTTCGCAGCTGGATGGGGCGCGAACCGGGCCAAGACCTACGGCGTCGCCGAGGAAGATCTCGGCAAGTTCTACGCGCAACGGACCATCTTGAAGCGCGAAGTGCTTCCCGAGAACGTCGCCAATGCGGTCGCCGTCCTGACCGGCCCCGACCTCAGTCACACGACAGGTCTGCACATCCCCGTAGACGCGGGCGTGGCCGCCGCCTTCCTCCGATGATCGAGCCCGTCTCGGTCGCGGCGATCGACCTCGGCGCCACGAGCGGGCGGGTTGTCCGGGGCAGCGTCGGTCGGGACACCCTCGTCATCCGCGATGTCGCCCGGTTCCCGAATGGGGCCGCATTCGACGGTGCTGGGGCACTCCGCTGGAATGTGAGCGGGCTCTTCGACGCGACCGTCGACGGTCTGCGTACCGCGTTCCGTGAAGATTGCGCCATTCGCAGTGTCGCCATCGATTCGTGGGCGGTGGACTACGCCCTCCTTCGGAACGGGCAGCTGCTCGACGAGCCCTTCTCGTACCGGGATGCCCGAACGGCGCGCGGGGTGGATCTCGTGCACGCCATCCACGATCATTCGACGCTTTACGCGCGCAACGGCCTGCAGTTCCTGCCCTTCAACACCGTCTATCAATTGGCTTGCGACCGAGCCGATGGCCGACTGCGCTCGGCCGATCGGGCGCTGCTCATCCCAGACCTCCTCGCGTACTGGCTCACCGGACGCGAATTCTCCGAGCGCACGAACGCATCGACGACGGGTCTTCTCGATGCCCGAACCACGCCCGCCGACTGGGACCGCGACCTGATCGCCGACCTCGGCATCCCGGCCGCTCTGCTGGCTCCGATCATCGAACCGGGGACGGTGATCGGAGAGGTGGTGCCCGATGTCGCACGAATGATCGGCGGAAGCCCGCAGGTCGTCGCCGTCGGCTCGCACGACACAGCATCCGCGGTCGTCGGGGTACCGGCGGAGACTTCGAACTTCGCCTACATCTCGAGCGGTACTTGGTCTCTCATCGGAGTCGAGCTCGACGAGCCGCTCCTTCACGTCGACAACGCCGCGAGTGGTTTCACCAACGAGGCGGGCGTCGACGGAACAGTGCGCTATCTGCACAACGTGATGGGTCTCTGGTTGATCAGCGAGTCGATGCGCACCTGGTCCGAGCAGGGCACCGATCTCGATCTCGCCCAGCTCCTCACCGCGGCCGCTGAGATCGGCGACGCGGTCGCGGTATTCGATCCCGATGACGAGCGACTTCTCCCGCCAGGGGACATGCCTTCGAGAATCGCCGAGATCCTCGTAGAGCGTGGCCAGAGGGTGCCGGCCACTCCGGCGCAACTCGTGCGCTGCATCCTCGAATCGCTCGCCGCGACGTATGCGAAGACACTCAGGCAACTCGTCGAGCTGACGGGGAAGCGGATCGAAGTCGTCCACGTCGTCGGCGGCGGCTCACTCAATGAGCTGCTCTGCCAGCTCACCGCCGACCGCACCGGTCTTCCCGTGCTCGCGGGCCCTGTCGAGGCGACCGCGATGGGAAACCTCCTCGTCCAGGCTCGGACACTCGGAGCCACGGGGGCCCGCCTGGCCGACCTCCGGGCGCTCGTCGCCCGCACTCATCCGCCGAAGCGGTACACGCCACGTTCGTGACGGCACATTCATCCCCCGACCCCTCACTCCCCACGAGGACAAGAAAGGCCGACCCGTCATGGTGAAGCGCCAGTTCCCCAAACCCGTTGAAGTCCTCGAGTACATGAAGTTCAAGAAGCCCGAGCTCAACGGCAAGAAGCGGCGCCTGGACGCGGCACTGACGATCGAAGACCTGCGCATGATCGCGAAACGGCGCACTCCGAGGGCGGCCTTCGACTACACGGACGGCTCAGCCGAAGCGGAGATCTCCATCCGACGATCACGACAGGCGTTCAGGGACATCGAATTCCATCCCGAGGTGCTCCGCGACGTCGCTGACGTCGACACGACTGCGACCGTGTTCGGAGCGAAGTCGGCTCTCCCGTTCGGAATCGCGCCGACCGGCTTCACGCGTCTGATGCAGACCGAAGGCGAGACCGCCGGAGCCGGCGCCGCGAACGCTGCTGGCATCCCCTTCACCCTGTCGACGCTCGGCACCACGTCGATCGAGGACGTCAAGGCCGTCAACGAGTCGGGCCGCAGCTGGTTCCAGCTCTACGTCATGCGCCAGCGTGACATCTCATACGGTCTGGTCGAGCGGGCAGCCACAGCGGGCTACGAAACGCTGTTCTTCACGGTGGACACCCCGGTCGCCGGCGCCCGGCTCCGCGACAAACGGAACGGGTTCTCGATTCCGCCTCAGCTGTCGCTCGGCACGATCCTCGACGCCCTCCCCCGGCCGTGGTGGTGGTACGACTTCCTGACCACACCGAAGCTGGAGTTCGCGTCGCTTTCCGAAACCGGTGGAACGGTAGGCGACTTGCTCGACCTCGCGATGGACCCGACCATCAGCTTCGACGATTTGAAGGTCATCCGCGAGATCTGGCCGGGCAAACTCGCCATAAAAGGCGTGCAGAGCGTAGAAGACGCGAAGCGATTCGCCGACTTCGGCGTCGACGGCATCGTCCTCTCCAACCACGGCGGCCGTCAGCTCGACCGAGCCCCCATCCCGTTCCACCTCCTTCCCGAGGTCGCTCGCGAGGTGGGGAAGGACCTCGATGTCATGGTCGACACCGGCATCATGAATGGCGCCGACATCGTCTCCTCCGTCGCTCTCGGAGCGAGATTCACTCTCATCGGCCGTGCCTACCTCTACGGCCTCATGGCCGGTGGCCGAGAAGGAGTCGACCGGACGATCGAGATCCTGTCCGATCAGATCGTCCGGACCATGAAGCTCCTCGGTGCTCACTCACTCGAAGAGTTGACTCCACGACATGTGACTCAGCTCGAGCGCCTCATTCCCCGTCCCCGCGTCTGATCCCTCTTCTTCCTTCCGCTGCACGCGCGGAGAGAAGCGTCTATAACACCGCTGCGATGTCGATCGGCGTGCCGTAGCGGTGCGCCGACGCGGAAATGCTCTGTTCGAGGAGGAAGGGAAGCAGTTCCACCCTGCCCGCCGCGGTGACCTCGCCGTCATACACGGTGAGCGAGGGGTCTCCGTCGGCAACGGCGAGGAACTGCTCAGCGGTCCCGCCGGAGAGCCGCAGCCGCGTTCCGGAAAGCTCCCCTCGCGCCACCCTCCCCTCGAATTGCGTGTCGTCTTCGAGGGAAACCTCGATTTCTAGGCGCGCCAGGTGAGCGATGAGCGCCGACGAAAGCGGCGTGGCGGTCGACACCACGGTGGGGCTGTCACATCGAAGCGCTGCGGCGATCAAGCGCACCAGCTCTGAGGTACTTCCCACTTCCGAGCGTCTCAGCACGACGGAAGCCGGTCGATAACGGAAGACGTTTCGTTCCACGACGAGCCCGGCGACGTCCTTCGAGACTCCGAACTCCGTCTGCCACGCCTCTTCGTCGCTCCTGGCCGCGTGACGGACGAACTCGAACCCTTCGTATGGAAGATCCGACGTAGCCGCCTCGATGAGCGCTGTGACAGCGTCGCCGACTCCCGTGAGAGCGATGTCGACGCCGGGTTCGACAGGGAGAGGACTCCAGTGCACGAGGCCGAGAAGTTGATTCGGCCCGCCCGCCTTACCCCCGCCGCCCACCGACGACCGCTTCCAGCCGCCGAACGGTTGCCGCTGCACGATCGCTCCCGTGATGCCCTTGTTCAGATAGAGGTTCCCGGCCTGGACCGTGTCGAGCCAATAGTCGATTTCTTCATGATCGAGTGAGTGCAGACCTGCGGTGAGCCCGTACGGCACGGCGTTCTGCAATTCGATCGCTTCTTCGATCGTCGACGCTCGCATGATCCCGAGGACAGGGCCGAAGTATTCGGTCTGGTGGAACTCGCTACCCGCTTCGACTCCGTCCCTGATCCCCGGCGTCCAAAGCCGACCCGCGTCATCCAATCGGCGCGGTTCGACGAGCCACGTCTCGCCTGCGCCGAGCGTGCTGAGCGCGTGCAGAAGCTTCCCGGATGCCGGCTCGATCAGCGGTCCCATCTGAGTCGCCGAGTGTGTCGCTTCTCCTACCCGAAGCGACCGTGTCGCGTCGACGACCTGTCGGAGGAACCGTTCCGAGCGCCCGACCGACCCGACGAGGATGACGAGACTCGCCGCCGAACATTTCTGACCCGCGTGCCCGAAGGCCGACTTCACCACGTCTGCCGCAGCGAGGTCGAGATCGGCGCTCGGGGTCACGACGATGGCGTTCTTTCCGCTGGTCTCAGCGTTCACGCGAAGGCCGGGGCGCCACGACCGGAACAGCTCCGCGGTCTCCCACGCCCCGGTCAGCAGTACCCGGTCGATCAGTGGGTGCTCGATGAGCACCCGGCCGAGGTCCTGTTCGTCGATGTCGACGAAGGCCAGCAGCTCCCGCGGTATGCCGGCCTGCCAGAGAGCGTCCGCGACGACCGCTCCTGTGCGCCGTGCCTGCGGAGCGGGTTTGAAGATCACTCCGCTGCCGGCGGCGAGCGCCGCGAGGACGGACCCTGCCGCGATGGAGATAGGAAAGTTCCACGGCGGCGCGACGACCGTCACCCGATCGGCGCGGTAGGTCGCGTCGGTGACCTCGTCGAGCTGCCGGGCGAGCGTCGCGTAGTAGCGAGCGAAGTCGACCGCTTCACTGACCTCCGGGTCGCCCTCGGCGAGGGTCTTTCCCGTTTCGGTCGCGGCGCATTCGAGCAGGTCGGCTCGGAGTGCGTGCAGAGTCGCTGCCGCACGTTCGAGCAGGCGTGCGCGCTCATCGGCGGGGCGCGCGGCCCACGTCTCCGCGGTGCGGGCGACCGTCTCGACGACGCGGTCGAGGATTCCGCGGTCGTCGATCAGTGACGCTTTCAGCACCGAGTCACCCAAAGTCGTCGTCGGAGCCCGCTGAAGGATCTCGGCCGCCCAGGCCCGGTTGGCCGCTGAGGACGGGTCGGTGTCCGGTTCATTGTCGAACTCGGCGCCGTGGGATGCGCGCGCTTTCTGCCGTTGGCGGTCCTGCACTCGCCGCGGCCCTGCTGCGGTCGGATCGGCGAGGCCCGCGAGGGACAGCATGAACCGGTGCCGCTCACGCTCGAACGCGGCCGCATCATCGGCGAGGTCGAACATGACCGACATGAAGTTCTCGTCGCTCGTGTTCTCCTCGAGCCGTCGCACGAGGTAGGCGATCGCAGCGTCGAACTCTCCTGGATCTACGACGGGTGTGTACAACAGGACTCGCCCGATATGGCGACGGACGGCCTCAGCGCCGCCCCCGGTCATCCCGAGCAGCATCTCGACGTCGACCTGGTCCGTCACGCCGCGTTCTTCAGCCAGTAGCCATGCCCAGGCGAGGTCGAACAGGTTGTGGCCGGCGATCCCGACCCGCACAGCGCTGGTCCGTTCCGGCGTGAGGGCTCGATCGAGGAGGCGGAGATACGCGGTGTCCGTCTCGCGTTTGCTGCCCCATGTTGCATGCGGCCATCCGTGCAACTCCGCGTCGACGCGCTCCATCGCGAGGTTGGCGCCCTTGACCACGCGGACCTTGATGGGGGCTCCCCCGGCGCCCACCCGCGACGAGGACCACTCGTGCAGACGGTCCATAGCCGCGTAGGCATCGGGAAGGTACGCCTGGAGGACGATGCCTGCTTCGTAGCCTGCGAGCTCCGGTTCGTCGAGCAGTCGCATGAATACCGCCATCGTGAGGTCGAGGTCGCGGTACTCCTCCATATCGAGATTGATGAATGTTTCATTGGCTGCCGCGAGGAGATACAGGGGAAGGAGGCGTTCGACGACGCGATCGACCTCATGCTCGAACGACCACATCGACAGTCCGGACGCGATCGAGGAAACCTTCACCGACACGTAATCGACATCGTCGCGTTCAACGAGCGAGGTGATGCCCTGCAGTCGGCGAAGCGCCTCGTCTTCACCGAGCACCGACTCCCCCAGCAGGTTGAGGTTCAAGCGGATTCCGTCATCGTCGAGCGCCGCGAGCGTGTTCCCGAGCTTCGCCGGCCGTGCATCGATCACGAGGTGAGAGACCATCGCACGGAGCACCCGCCGTGCCATGGGCACGACCGGCCACGGCAGAACCGGTGCCACGACCGCCCCCAGTCGGACAGCAGCGCTCAGGTGCCAGGGCAGGGAACCGGGAACTATTCCGCCGAGCGCATGCAGATTACGGGCCGCCACCCCGAGGTCTTCGGGCCGGACGACTCCGTCGACGAATCCCCTCGTGAATGCGGGACCGGTCGGATCCGCGAGCACCCCGGCGAGCTGTCTTCCGCGGCTGCCCCGCTCCGCCGCGCCACTATCACCGAGCCACCGCCGGACGAGCTCCACTGCGCGTTCCGCTCGCTGCTCAGAGTGCTCTTCGGCGAGGCTGTCGATCATGGCCCGAGCCTATGGCCCAGACGCGGGTCGGCCGCGTGCAGCACGCGAGCTGTCGCCGCATCACGGGCACCGTAGCTGGGACCTCGACACGCCATCTGCCGACACCCCCGTATGGGTGACGAGAGTGGGGATGCCGGGGATATTCTCGCGGTATGGGCAAGCCCGTGACCCTCGATGAGCTGGCGGAGCTTCGCGCGGGCGTATCAGGCGTCGTGTTCGCCCGAGGCGACTCGGGGCTCGCCACCGAAGCCGCCTGCTTCAACACCGCGGTGGTGCACGATCCCGATGTCGTCATCGGGGTCGCAGGAGCCGACGACATCGTTGCGGCGGTGACCTTCGCGTCGCGCCACCGACTTCCCGTCTACGTTCAAGCCACCGGGCACGGAGCTTTCGCCCCGATAACGGAAGGCGTTCTGATCACCACGAGCCGGATGTCGTCGGTGAGCGTCGACGCCGGGAGTCGGATCGCGGCGATCGGAGCGGGCGCGCGCTGGGGAGCCGTCGTCGAACGTGCGGGTCGGGATGGGCTCGCGCCGATAACGGGAGCGTCGACCAACGTGGGCGCCATCGGCTACACCCTCGGCGGCGGCCTCGGCCCGCTCTCACGGACCTACGGTTTCACGGCTGACTGGGTCCGAGGTTTCACCGTCGTGACCGCCGACGGTCGAATCATCCGTGCATCCGCCGACGAACACGCCGACCTCTTCTGGGCTCTCCGCGGAGGCAAAGGTGCGCTCGGGGTCGTTGTCGATATGGATCTCGAACTCCTGCCCCTTGAACGCCTTTACGGCGGTGGGCTTTTCTACGACACCCAGCACATCGAGGACGCACTGCGCGCCTGGGTGGACTGGGTGCATCACCTTCCCGAGACGGTGACCTCGTCGGTCGCCCTCCTCCGTTTTCCGCCGATCGATGAGGTGCCCGAAAATCTACGCGGCCGATTCGTGCTGCATCTGAGGTTCGCGTTCGTCGGAACACGCGCCGACGGCGAGCGGATTCTCGCCCCCATGCGCGCTGCCGCGCCGACATTCCTCGACCTCGTCCGAGAGATGCCGACCACTGAGATCGGCTCCATCCACGCGGACCCCGACCACCCTGGTCCGGCGTGGGATCGGGGCATGCAGTTGACCGAGATCGACCAGGACTTCGTGACGGCGCTCCTCAGCCGGGCGGGAGTCGGCCGGGATGTGCCGTTCATCGCCATCGAGGTTCGCCACATCGGGGCCGGGGCCATCGACAACCCGGAAAGGGACAGTGCGGTCGGCGGCGCGAGCTCGCCGTTCACGCTCATCATGATCGGCGTTCCGGTCCTCGAGCTGTTCGATCAGGTGCTCCCGCAAAGCTCCGACTACATCGTTTCGGGGATCCTGCCCTGGATCGCCGAAGAGACCAACATCAACTTCCTCGGTCATGTCGCGTCGACCCAGCAGTTCGCGAGCGCATGGCCTACCGACTCATTCGCACGTCTGGCCGAAACACGTGGCGTGTGGGACCCCGAGAAGCTGTTCGTCTACGGCCCATAACGACAGGCCTAGATGGCGCGGTGATCTTGCACGGTCATGCGCGGCCCGAAGCGGGGCTTCCGGAACCCGCTGGCGTAGATGAGGCGCACGACTCGCTGCCGCTGTCCCTTCCAGGGCTCGAGCAGTTCGAGCATGCGTTCGTCATCAGCGGGCTCACCGGTGAGTGCATACCCGACGACATCATGCACGTGATAGTCACCGACGCTGACGGCATCGGGATCGCCGTGCGAACGTTGCGCGGTCTCAGCCGCCGTCCAGACCCCGACCCCGCTGATCGATCGCATCCTCCGCTCGACCTCTGGCCCGCCTCGGCCCAGTGCAAGAGTACGTTCGAGCCCCTCGGCGACCTCAGCGGCACGAATGCAGGTGCGTGATCGTTGCGGGTCGACCCCCGCACGATGCCAGTCCCACGAGGGAATTCGACGCCACCCGTGCGGGCTCGGTGCGACTTTCATCCCTGCGGGCGCCGGTCCGGGGGCAGGGTCGCCGTGCTTGGCGATGAGAGCCCGCCACGAATGACGGGCCTCGAGACTCGTTATGCGCTGTTCGATGATCGACGCGATCATCATTTCGAGCACGAGGCCCACACGAGGCAACCGTAGACCGGGATTACGTCGAAGAGTCTCTGCCAGAAACGGCACGGACGACACATCGAGCCCGGTCCAGTCGTCTCCGGATCCGAGAAGCTCGGGCACCTGCGCGATCGCCCACTCCGCGGCTTCACCCCAAGCGCACACAGAAACGGCACCTCGTGCTGCTTGCGCGAGATGCAGGGTCACGGGTCCATGCGAAGTTCGGAATGTTTTCCAGACCGAAGCGCCGCCAGTCGCCTCGCTCTCCCATCGCATGGTCGGATCGGATCGTCCACGACCGAGTGGACGGAGGACCTGTGCGAGATCCACCGGGATCGCAGGCTGCCATACGGTCGTGCAATCAGGGACAGTCGCGCCGACCGCCGCTCGCCGCTCGGACGCGATCCCGACTCCCCCTGATGCCACGTCGTCATGGTAGGCGACCCCGACGACATCGGAGCCAGCACGTCCGACTCTTCCGGCCAGACTCGTTGTCTACGCTGATCGTGTCGGCAGCGTTGCCGTCACGAGACGGGAGCATCGATCATGGACCGGGTTGAAGACGCTGCAACGTACCGCGCGATCGTCGTCGACAAGCCGCTCCCCGATGCGCGGCCCGAAGCCATCCTCCGGCGCGGTGTCGAGATGGGAACCGTGCCGGCCGACGCGCTCGAAGTCGACGTCCTCTACAGCTCGGTCAATTACAAAGATGCGGTCGCCCTCACCGGTGGTTCGGGAATCCTGAAGGCCACGCCCATGGTGCCGGGGATCGACGTGGTCGGGCGGGTGCGCCAGGCACAGGGCGAATGGGCGGAAGGCGATGTCGTCATCGTCAATGGGGCCGGACTCGGAGAGCGCACCGACGGCGGCCTTGCCGAGCGTTCCTGGTTGCCTCTGGCCGCAGCCGTCTCCCTCCCCGACACCATGACCGCGCGCAGCGCCGCTGCGCTGGGCACCGCGGGCTTCACGGCCGCGCTCTCCGTACAGACTCTGGCTACGAGCGTGGCGCCTGAGGACGGCGAGATCCTCGTGACCGGCGCGGGTGGAGGGGTCGGGATGTTCGCTGTCGCTCTGCTCGCAGCGCGCGGCTATCGCGTCGTCGCGGCGACGGGACGCGGCTCCTCACTCGGGGACACGCTCCGTGCGCTCGGCGCAGAACGCGTGGTCGGCCGTGAGGAGATCGGTTCGGAAGTCGGAAAACCGCTGCAGAGCGCTCAATGGGCAGGAGCGGTCGACGCGGTCGGCGGCGCAACGCTCGTCAATGTTCTGGCGCAGACCCGATATGGGGGCGTGGTAACAGCCTGCGGTCTCGCGCAGGGCGCCGACCTTCCCGGCACCGTGCTGCCGTTCATCCTCCGAGGGGTCACGCTGGCGGGGATCAACTCCGTCGATGCGTCCAGCGACGACCGGAAGCGGTCATGGACCGACCTCGCGGCTCTCGATGACGCCGTGGTGGGAACGATCGCGCCGCGCACCGAGCCGCTCGAGCGAGCTGTGACCGTCGCCCGCGATCTGCTTGCGGGACGTGTCGCAGGACGCGTGGTCATCGACGTCCGCGCCTGACGAGACCTCAGAGGGTAGGCGCTGAGACCGCTGCAGCGGCAGCAGCAGCGGCTGGCAGAGCCCGCTCGACCTTCTCGAGTGCGGCTTCGTCGTGGGCGGACGAGAGGAACCAGGCTTCGAACACGGAAGGCGGGAGAGACACTCCGGCATCGAGCATGGCGTGGAAGAACGGCGGGTAGCGCCACGATTGCTGGGCACGGACTTCGTCGTAGTTGGTGCCGCCGTTCTCGGAGAACACGACGCTGAACAGGTTGCCCGCCCGTTGGATCCGGTGGGCGACCCCACTGGACGAGAGCGCAGTCGATACGGCCGCGGAGATCCGCTCGGAGGCCGAGTCGACTGCCGAGTACACGTCGTCGGTCGCGGCGCGAAGCGTCGCCAGGCCTGCCGCGACCGCGACCGGGTTCCCCGAGAGCGTTCCGGCTTGATAAACGGGTCCGAGGGGCGCGAGCTGGTCGAGCAGCTCGGCACGCCCCGCGAGCGCCGCGAGCGGGAGCCCACCGCCGACGACCTTCCCGAAGGTGACGATGTCGGGCGCGTAGGTGTCGGATGAAGCGTCGTTCTCGAGGCCCCACCACCCCGCGGACCCGACCCGGAAGCCGGTCAGGACCTCGTCGACGATGAGGGCTGCCCCGTTGCTGCGCGTGAGCCGGGCGAGGGCCGCGTTGAAACCCGGTGCAGGTGGCACGACGCCCATATTCGCGGCCGCCGCCTCGACGATCACGCCGGCGATCTGGTCGGGGTACCGCTCGAACGCCGCTTCGACAGCGCTGATGTCGTTGTAAGGAAGAACCAGGGTCTGGGACGCGATGGCCGCGGGGACACCCGCGGATCCCGGCATGGCGAGCGTCGCGATCCCCGATCCGGCCTCGGCGAGGAGACCATCGGAGTGGCCGTGGTAGTGACCGGCGAACTTGATGACGAGGTCTCGGCCCGTGTATCCGCGGATGAGCCGGATGGCCGTCATCGTGGCCTCTGTCCCGGTGGAGACGAGACGAACCCGTTCGAGCGGCGACATCCCGCCAGCGGTGACGCGCTCGGCGATGAGCTCGGCCAGTTCGGTCTCGGCCGGAGTGGAGGCCCCGAAGGACAGGCTCTTGTCGACTGCCGTATGCACCGCGTCGAGGACGGCGGGGTGGGCATGGCCGAGGAGCATCGGGCCCCAGGAACAGACGAGGTCGACGTACTCGCGGTCTTCGGTGTCGTAGATGTACGGCCCATTACCGCGCACGAAGAAGCGGGGTGTCCCGCCGACCGAGCCGAAGGCCCGAACCGGGGAGTTCACGCCGCCGGGAATGGTTCGCTTCGCTCGCTCGAAGAGTTCGTCGTTCACTTAGTTCTCTTTCAGCCAGCCGGCGACCTCGGTCGCCCAATAGGTGAGCACGGCGTCGGCACCTGCTCGCTGAATCGCGGTGAGCGACTCGACGATCGCGGTGCGCCGGTTGATCCAGCCGTTCGCCGCCGCCGCTTCGATCATCGAGTACTCCCCCGACACCTGATAGGCCCAGACGGGGACCTCGCTCATGGCGGCGACGTCGCTCAGCACGTCGAGGTAGCTTCCGGCCGGCTTCACCATGACGATGTCGGCACCCTGCTCAATGTCGAGCGCGGCTTCGCGGACGCCCTCCCGACGGTTCGCCGGGTCGAGCTGGTAGCTGCGACGGTCACCGATGAGCGACGAGTCGACGGCTTCGCGGAACGGTCCGTAGAACGCCGAGGCGTACTTGGCGGCGTATCCGAGGATCGCCACCCCGCCGTAGCCTGCATCGTCCAGCGCATCGCGCACGACAGCGACCTGGCCGTCCATCATGCCGCTGAGCCCGACCACGGCCGAGCCGCTTCGTGCCTGCGCTACCGCCATATCCGCGTATCGGATGAGAGTCGCGTCGTTATCGATCGAGCCGTCGTCGGCGAGAACACCGCAGTGGCCGTGGTCGGTGAACTCGTCGAGGCACAGATCGGTTTGCACGACCAGCCGGTCGCCGACAACGTCAGCGACGACGCGAGTGGCGACGTTCAGAATGCCCTCGGGGTCGGTTGCACCAGACCCGACCGCGTCCTTGTTCGTCGGAACACCGAAGAGCATGACTCCGCCGATTCCGGCATCCGCTGCGTCGGTCACGGCCCGCCGCACCGATTCGAGTGTGTGTTGAACGACTCCGGGCATCGAACCGATGGGAATGGGCTCGGTCGCGTCTTCTCGGACGAAAAGCGGAAGCACGAGCGAGCGCGCATCGAGCCGGGTCTCGGTGGCGAGAGAGCGAAGGGCCGGGTTGGCGCGCAGCCGACGAGGACGGATCCGCATCACTCGCTCGCTTTCCGTCGCTCTTCGGCCACTTCGACGAGGCTTTCGAGTAGTGATGCTGCGCTTCTCTCCCGAGCCACGATGTCGACCCGAAGCCCTGCCGCCCGAGCATCAGCCGCGGTACGCGGACCGATACAGGCCACGAGAGTGACATCTGGAATCAAGCCGATCTGTTCATGCACCTGCGTCGCGACACTTCCCGACGTGATGAGAACGGCAGCGAACTGTCCGGCAGCGATCTCTGCGGCGACCGATTCGTCGATGGGGACGCCGACCGTGCGGTATGCGATGACCGATTCGACCTCATGTCCGCGCTCGCGCAGCCCGTCTGTGAGTACCGGCTTAGCGATATCCGATCTCAGCGCCAGGATCTTCTGCGCCTCATCGGTGCCGGCCGCGTCACGCCACTCGGCCAGAAGGCCGGCCGCAGAGTTGTCATGGCTCGGCACGAAGTCGACCCGATACCCCGCGGCGACCAGGGCGGCGGAGGTCGTCTCACCGACCGCTGCGATCTTGGTGCGTTCCGGCACGACGGCTCGGTGCGAGGACAGGACATCGACGGTCGTCGCGCTCGTCACCGACATCCAGTCGAAGGCTCCGTCGCGCAGCCGCGCGAGTGCGGTCTCGAGCGTCGCAGCATCTTCTGTGCTGGCGAAATTGATCATCGGAGCGACAACCGGCGATGCGCCTTGCAGCCGCAGGTCGGCGGCGACGCCGTGACCCCAAGGACCACCGCGGGGCACGAGAACTTTCCAGCCCGCGAGCGGGCCCTGCCTGGTCATGAGATCGCTCCGACCGGCACGAGATCGGCGGCGCCGCGGTCGAGGAGGGCGGTCACTACCTCTCGTCCGGCGCGATCGGCTGCGCCGTGCAGTGTCGAGAGGTCGGACGGATCGAAGTCGACCGTCTTCATCTGTTCGATACTCGATCCGCCATCGGGGGCGTAGACGACCCCGGTCACGACGATGTGGTCGCTCGCGACGACTGCGGAGACCCCGATAGGAGCGGTACAACCGGCCTCGAGGCCGCGGAGCACCGAACGTTCGGCGTGCGCGCTCTGCTCGGCGCGGGTGTCGGTGAGGGAGCTCACGGCAGCCCCGAGAGGACTCGCTTCGGGAAACGGTGGCCGGAGATGGGCCGCGTCCGCGTTGCGGACCTCGATCGCAAGAGCACCCTGCCCGGGGGCCGTCGGCCACTCGTCGAGCTCGAAGACCTCACTCACCTCGTCCTCGCGGCCGAGTCTGCGCAGACCAGCGAGGGAGAGGACGACGGCGTCCAGATCGCCGGATGAGACGCGACCGAGACGCGTGTCGACGTTGCCGCGGATGTCGACCACGTCGAGGTCCGGCCGTGCGCGGCGAAGTTGCGCCGCCCGTCTCGGGGACCCCGTTCCGACTCGGGCGCCGGTTCGTAGCTCCGCAAGGTTCGTGCCCTGGGAGCAGAGCGCATCGCGCGCGTCCTCCCGCTCGGGTACCGCCGCGACGGTCAGACCGGGATGCGGGAGGGTGGGGAGGTCCTTGAGGGAGTGCACGACGACATCGCATCTTCCGGCGAGAAGCGCCTCGCGGAGAGCCGCCGCGAAGACACCTGTGCCACCGATCTCGGAGAGGGAGGCACGGTTCGTGTCGCCCTCGCTCGAGATGGTCACGAGCTCGACCGCGTCGTCCATGACGGCTCGCAGCCGTTCCGCGATATCCCCCGCCTGAGCCACGGCGAGCGCGCTACCGCGCGTGCCCACCCGAACGGTCACGGCGCAAGCCCTGCGACTGCCGGTTTGAAGCCCAAACGGACGTTCTCACAGCATCCGGGACGACACACGTCGTACCAGGGCCCGAGGGCAGTGACGGCGGGACGCTGTTCGACGGGCACACCGTCACGTCGCTCGAGCACCAGGTCGACGAGGCCGGATACATATGCCGCATGCGTTCCCGGAGTCGGCACGCGAACGGCGAACATGCCGTGCTCTTCGGCGGTCTCCATAGCTTCGGTGTCGAGATCCCACTTGACTTCCATGTGGTCGCTCACGAACCCGAGAGGCACGATGACGACGGCCTTCACACCTTCGGCCGCGAGTTCGTCGATGCGATCGTTGATGTCCGGTTCGAGCCAGGGCTGGCTCGGCGGTCCGCTACGCGACTGGTAGACGAGCTCCCACGGAACGTCGCGGCCCGACTCGGCGTTCACGACTTCGGCGACCGCCAGGTGCTGAGCCGCGTAGGCCCCACCTTCGCCGAAACCGCGGAAATCAGGCCCGGACCTGAGAGCGTCGGCGTCGGGAATGGAGTGCGTCGCGTAGAGAATCCGCGTCTCGGTGGTCAAGTCGATGCCGGGGACTGCTGACTCGACCTGAGCGAGGCCGTCGCGCACGCCCTCGATGAACGGCTGCACGAAGCCCGGGTGATCGAAGAACTGTCGGACCTTGTCGATCTGCACATCGCCTTCGAGACCTGTCTCGGCGAGCGCGATCGCGAAGTCTTCGCGGTATTGCCGGCACGACGAGTACGAGCTGTAGGCGCTGGTCGCGATCGCGATGAGTCTGCGGTGGCCCGCGTCAGCCGCCTCTCGCAGCGCCTCGCGTAGGTAGGGGTCCCAGTTGCGGTTGCCCCAGATCACGGGAAGATCGATCCCGCGGCGGTCGAGTTCGGCTTCGAGCGCGGCCTTGAGCTCACGGTTCTGGTCGTTGATCGGGCTGACGCCGCCGAAGGCACGGTAATGGTGCGCGACCTCTTCCAGCCGCTCATCGGGGATGCCGCGGCCTCGCGTCACATTGCGGAGGAACGGGATCACATCGTCCTGCCCCTCGGGACCACCGAAGGAGGCGAGAAGGATGGCGTCGTACGCAGTCGGTTCGCTGACGTGCTCGGGACCGTTCGCTGCAGCGTCTGTCGCAGCCATAACCGCGCCGGTCATGAAAGCACTCCGGCGATCTCGCTCGTCGCGATGCGGCGTCCGGTGAAGAAGGGCACCTCGTCGCGGACGTGCATCCGCGCGTCGGTCGCGCGGAGTTCACGCATCATGTCAACGAGGTCGGTGAGGGAGTCGGACTCCATCGGCAGGATCCATTCGTAGTCGCCAAGGGCGAAAGCCGCGACGGTGTTCGCCACGACCGATCGGAATGCCGCGCCTTTGCGACCGTGTTCGACGAGCATCCGCTTGCGGTCCTCCTCGGGAAGGACGTACCAGTCGAATGACCGGACGAAGGGATACACCGTCAACCATTCGCGCGCATGTTCGCCGCGAAGGAAACCGGGAACGTGGCTGCGATTGAATTCCGCGTCACGATGCACCCCCACGGCGCTCCAGGTGACCGGCAAGCCACGGAAGGCGGGAGTGCGCCGCAATTCGCGGATGGCCTCTTGAAGCGCTTCGGCGGTGTCGGCGTGCAGCCATACCATCACGTCCGCATCCGCTCGGAAGCCGGACACATCGTAGAAGCCTCGAGCGACCACGCCGCGAGCGGCCCAGACGTCGATCAGCTCATCTATAGGGGTGGAATCGGGAGAGGAGGGTGGGGCAGACGGGTCGCGACGGAACACCGTCCACACGGCAAAGCCTGCGGACGTCATGGATTCCATTCAACACCCGCCTTCCCACCGCACAAAAACGGGGGCTTCAGCGGCGGACGATGCGCCAGATCAGAACCCCGCCGACCGCACTCAGTACGGCGATGGCACCCGATGCGTAGAGGACGACGGGACTGTCCTTCTGCAGTTCGAGAACACGGTCGCGCAACCGACCGGCGACGACACCCGCCTGCTTGGGCAGATTCAGTTTGTCCTCGATCGCGTCGAGCGTCTCCGCCAGCTTCTCGCGAGTCGACTCGATGTCGGAACGGATCTCGCCGAGTTCGCGTTCCTTGTGGCTCAGGGCTTGCTCGTCAGTGGTCATACTTGCCCATTCCTTTGATCGCGCGGACATCGTGCTTCACGCTGTCGATTGTCTTCTCGGGGACCGGCGGAACGCCCTTCTTCAGCTTTTTGATGCCGAGGAGCGCAAGCACGATGACGATGATGAGAAGCACGCCGGCGACGATCAGCGCTGCGAGCCATCCGGGGAACACCACGGCCAGCCCGAGAATCGCGGCAGTGAGCAGAACGGCGAAGAGGAAGAACCCGAAGAACGCCGCCCCGGCGAGCAGACCGACGCCGATCCCCAGGCTCGAAAGCTTGGCGGTCAGTTCTTTCTTGATCTGATCGATTTCGTCCCTGATCAGCTGCCCGACGAGAGTCGGCACATCGGCGATCAGCTTGCCGAGAGACTTCTTCGGGGCCTCGCCCCGTTTCGTGTCTGGAACTGCAGTAGACACAGGCGCCCCTACTCGGTGCTGCTGGCCGGGCTGTCCGCCGACTTGCGTGCCGATGACTTGGTCGATGATGAGACCTTGTCGATGACCTTCTTCGCTCCGTCCGCGAGGACGGCGGGAACGTCAGGGCTGTGGTCATCGACGAATGACTGAACCTGGTCGACGCCGCGTTGCACGGGCGTGGATGTCCAGAACTTCTGTGCGTTCGCCTTGATCTGCTCGTACCGGCGTCGACCAGCTCGAGTTCCCAAGACGTATCCGGCCACCAGTCCGGTGGCGAAAACCAATTTGCCTCGCATGTGACTGCTCCGTTTCGCGCCTGTAGTGATGTCGCTACACAGTAGCCGTCCAGCCGGATCTCAAACCGGGAATACCCTCCAACGGTCCTGCGGCCGGATTCCTCTCAGCCGATCAGCGTTCGGAGGGCGCGATTCCCGCCGCCTGGGCGTGCGGAATGGTGGCCGCCAGGCCGGTACCTGCAAACCACGACCCCGTCACGGCGAGCCCATCGACATCCGAGAGCGCGAGCGCGAGCGCCTCGATGCGTTCGCGGACCCCGAGCTGCGCCCTGGACGGGTCTTGGGTCCAGAGCCGTCCGCCGTGCGCCACGACCGAAGCCTCGTCGAGCGGAACGCCGAGTAGTCGCCCTGCGTCACGGACGGCATCGGCAAGGCTCGGCGTCGTTCTTCCCGGGTAGGTGAGCCGCAGAACGTGACGGCCCGGAGGAAGGGAATCACGAAGCCACGGCCATTTCGCAGTCGAGTGGGTGAGGGCCGACGGCTCACCGGCGCTCGGCTGAACGACGAGCACGCCGGTACCGCGGGGGGCGGTGTCGAGTTCTGGGGCGTCGATGAGGAGTGCGTAGGCGACGGATTCGCGTGCGGCGGGCCATCCTTCCAAGAGATCGTCAGCGACTGCGGCTCGCAACAGCGATCGGGCGGCCTCACCTGACGTCGCGAGGATGACGCGGTCGGCCTCGATCCTCTGTCCGGCGGCTGAGACCTCCCACCCGGCGTCGGACCGAACGATGCCGTCGACCGCCGACGACGACGGAGCGAGTCGGACGTCGAGCCGATGCAGTGCTTCGAGCAACGCCGGGACGAGCTGGTGCACACCTCCTCTGATGCCGGTGACCGCGGCACCGGCCGGAGCAGCGGCGCGAAGGGACGCGACGGCACCCGAGAGTGAGCCGGCTCGGGTGAGGGCGCCGTTCAGACCCGGAAGGAGGACATCGACATCGGCGTCGTCCGGATCGACGCCGTAAACGCCCTGCACGACGGGGCGAACGAGGGAGTCGAGGACTGTTTCCCCCATCCGGCTGCGGACGAGCGACCCGAGATTGCGATGCCTACCGATATGCAGATCAGGAGTGACCCTGTCGAGCCAGGCACGCGTTGCGGCCCCTGTTCCGATGGCCTCGCGGACATCGGAGGCGAGCGGCGAGACGGGGATACCCAACACGCCTGCGGGGATGGGCGCGGCTCGATCACCGAAGTCGAGCCACGCGCCGCCGTCCGTTGGCGGCGCCGTTTCGAGGCCGAGCGCAAGTGCGAGATTCGCGACCGCCGTTCCGCGGGAGGCGAAGCTCTCGGCGCCGATATCGACCGCGAGCTCCCCCAGCCTGACATCGGCGACGCTTCCGCCCCATGCGGCGCTCCCCTCGAGCACCGTCACCTCGTCCCCTGCGATCGCTGCCGACCGCGCGGCGGTGAGCCCGGCGATACCCCCGCCGATGACGACGGTTCTGGTCACGCGGCCTCGGCGCCCAACTCGTGTACGCGGTCGACGATCCGGGTGAGGACCCCAGGATCCGCATCGGCGGGCACACCGTGACCGAGGTTGAAGACGTGGGAGGGTGCGCTCCGACCGCGTTCGACGGTGTCGAGGATGGCGGCGTCGAGGATCGGCCACGGCGCGGTGAGCAGCGCGGAGTCGAGGTTGCCCTGCACGGGAGTCCGTCCGCCGAGTCGACGCGACGCTTCGTCCAGGGGCGTACGCCAGTCGACGCCGACCACGTCGACACCCGCATCGAGCATGGACGGGAGCAGCTCTCCCGTGCCGACGCCGAAGTGGACGAGCGGCACGTCGAGATCGCGGACGACGTCGAGCGCCCGTCGCGACGCCCACAGCACATTGCGCTCGTAGACGTCCTTGGCGAGCGAGCCCGCCCACGAGTCGAAGAGCTGACCTGCGCTGGCTCCCGCCATGATCTGTGCACGAAGGAAGGCCCCGGTGATATTCGCGGTCCACTCCATGAGCGCCCGCCACGTCTCTGGATCGCCGAGCATCATCGCCCGCGCGCGCAGATGATCCTTGGACGGCCCGCCCTCGACGAGGTAGGCGGCGAGAGTGAAGGGGGCACCGGCGAAACCGATGAGCGGAGTCGATCCCAGCGCTTCGACGGTGGCGCGTACGCCCGCGGTCACCGGTTCGAGGGCTTCTTCCGGAAGCGGATGCTCACGGAGACGTGCAACGTCCGCGGCGGTCCGGATCGGGTGATCGAGTACCGGACCGCGTCCGGCTACGATTTCGACCCCGACGCCCGCGAGCTTCAGCGGAATGACGATGTCGCTGAAGAAGATCGCCGCGTCGACCCCGTGCCGACGAACGGGCTGAAGCGTGATCTCGCTCGCGGCGGCCGGGTCGAGGCAGCTGTCGAGCATCGCGACACCCTCACGGATCGCGCGGTACTCGGGAAGCGAACGGCCTGCCTGCCGCATGAACCAGACGGGTGGGCCGGAGTCACGAACACCACGGTAGGCGCGGACCAGAGCGGATTCGGCGGTACGGCCGTCGTTCAGGGGATGCGAAGGAGCAAGGGGGGACACGGACACCAGTGTTCCACGACGCGTAGAATAGACGGCGTGCTCCTCTGTCTCTCGGCGAGCCACCGAACCGCCGCCTTCGATCTGCTCGAGCGACTCTCGGTAGCCGGTCCGGCCATCGGCCCCGATCTCGTCGACGACAGCGGATTCGTCTCCGGTGCGGTCGTTCTCGCGACCTGCAACCGATTCGAGGCGTACCTCGATATCGATGAACCCCTCGTAGCGGCCCGCGAGATCGCCTCGGAAGGCGCCGTCGCTCGCATCGCCGAGCGCACGGGAGTCGACACAGACGAGTTGCGCTCGTCGCTCGCCGTGCACGCGGGTACCGCAGTCGCAGAGCATCTTTTCGCGGTGTCGAGTGGACTCGAGTCGGTCGTCGTCGGCGAGGGCGAGATCGCGGGACAGGTGCGTCGGGCGCTCGACTCCGCTCGGATGGCGGGCACGACCTCCACCGAGCTCGAGCGTCTCTTCCAACGAGCGTCGTCCGCCTCACGCGCTGTCCAGACCCACACCGCCGTCGGCGGCGCGGGGCGTTCGATCGTGCGCCTCGCCCTCGATCTCGCCTCCACCAGGATCAGCGACTGGCGCGAACAAGAGGTGCTGCTCGTCGGCACGGGCAAGTACGCGGGTGCAAGTCTCGCCGCTCTGCGCGACCGCGGCGTCACCGAGGTCAGTGTCTTCTCTCCGTCAGGACGCGCGCACAAATTCGCGGCCCGAGAGGGTGTCACCGCAGTGACACGCGAGACGCTCGACGCGACCCTGGCTCAGTCGACGGTCATCGTCACCTGCAGCACGGCCGAGACGGTCGTCCTCACCGCCGATATGATCTCGGCCGCACGGGGCAGCGACTCGGGACCTCTTTTCGTCATCGACATGGGTCTTCCCCGCAATGTCGAGTCCACCGTCGCGGCGCTGCCGTCGGTCGAGTTGCTCGACCTCGAGACGATCCGGCTGCACGCACCGCTCGACCAGCTCGGGGCGCTCGACGAAGCCCGCGCCCTCGTCGGTTCAGCCGCCGCCGCTTACCGTGCAGAGTCAGCCGAACAGCAGGTCACCTCAGCACTCGTCGCTTATCGCTCGCACGTCTTCGATCTCCTCGACGCGGAACTCGAGCGGCTGCGTTCACGGGGCGAGTCGACGGATGCGTCCGAGCGAGCCATGCGACATCTCGTCAGCGTTCTCGTTCATCGACCTACCCAACGTGCGAAGGAGCTCGCACGCGAGGGCGAAGCCGCTTTCGTCGCAGACGCCTTCAACGCGCTCTTCGACCTCGGTGTCTCGGTCGATGCCCCGAGGAGAGCGAGTCGTGCGGAGCGCGACGAGAGCGCATGAGCGCGTAAGCTCCGGCGGTCAGTGCACGTATTCCAGTAGATCGAGGCCGATCGTCCGCATCGCTTGCAACGCAGTCAGCCGGTCGGTGAGCCGCCCATCTCGATATGCGAGCGTCACGCCATAAGCAACCCCCGCGCGCGGACCGCGGAGGACACCGACCTCGCTCAGAAGTCCCTGATCGGTTCCGGTCTTGTTGAACAGCGCCAGATTGTGGTCCGAACGGGAGTGCGACAAGGGGTCGAGGCCGAACGCGCTCGCCACCATCGAGAGGTCGACGTTCAGCGCCAACCAGTCGGCCACCCGATAACTGGTCGAGGCGTCGATCGCCTCACCGCGGGCGATCGTGGCGAAGAGCTCCACCAGCTCTGCGACGGAACCCACGGACAGCTGGGGGGCATCGTCCGGTCCGCGCCGCCCGCGCACCCGATCGAGGAGCGCCGTGCGCTGCAGCCCCAATGAGTCGGCGCGCTGCCGCACCGCGTCGAGCCCGACCCGGTTCAGCAGCACATTCGTGGCGAGGTTGTCACTCATCGATCCGACGAGCGTCGCGACGTCATCGAGCGGAAGTGCGGGAGCGTGCAGGTGCTGCCAGACACCGGCGTTGACGATGTCGTCGTCCGGCTCTTTATCGAGGATGTCGTACCGCGAGTAGCCGTTGGAGCCGAGCCCCGCAGCCACTTCGAGGAGAAGCAGTACCTTGCCGACGCTTCCGGTCGGAAGAACGACGTGGTCGTCGACGGAGAACAGCACACGCCCGGAGATCACGTCGACGGCGCGAGCCGATACCTGCGCGCCGTCGAGGGCGAGATGAGCGAGCGCGTGAAAGCCTGCGCTGAAGTTCTCGGAGACATCGAAGCCCCGATGTCTCCCCGCGGGATGGGTGTGATGGCGCCCCCGTCGGCGGCGCTGCGCCGTCGGCGTCACCAGATGGTCACCCTGCTGTCCTCCGGCAGCCAGAGAGCATCTTCCTCGCGGACGTCGAACGCCTCGTAGAACGCCTCGAGGTTCCGCACGATCTGGTTGCAGCGGAACTCGCTCGGCGAATGCGGGTCGATGGAGAGCAGGCGAATGACCTCTTCATCCCGCGACTTCTGCTGCCACGCCTGCGCCCACGAGAGGAAGAAGCGCTGCGCACCCGTCATTCCATCGATGATGGGAGGCTCTTCGCCATCGAGGGACAGAAGATAGGCCTTCCACGCGATGCCGAGCCCGCCGAGGTCCCCGATGTTCTCACCGATGGTCAGCGCGCCGTTGACGTTGTGGCCGGGCGTCTGCTTCGGCTCGAGCGCGTCGTACTGTGCGATCAGTGACGCGGTGCGCTGCTCGAACGCCGCGCGGTCCTCGGCAGTCCACCAGTCGGTGAGCTTGCCGTCGCCATCGAAACGCGAGCCCTGGTCATCGAACCCGTGGCCGATCTCGTGGCCGATGACGGCACCGATCGCGCCGTAGTTCGCTGCGGCGTCCCGGTCCTCGACGAAGAACGGGAACTGCAGGATGGCGGCCGGGAAGACGATCTCGTTGAAGCCGGGGTTGTAGTACGCGTTGACGGTCTGCGGGGTCATGAACCACTCGTCGCGGTCGAGCGGCGCCCCGATCTTCGCCAGCTCGCGTTCGAATTCGAAGCGGTTGGCGCGGCGGACGTTGCCCATCAGGTCGGTCGCGTCGATCTCGAGCGAGGAGTAGTCGCGCCACTTCGACGGATATCCGATCTTCGGCACGAACTTCTCGAGCTTTTCGAGCGCCCGTCCGCGGGTTTCCTCACTCATCCACTCGAGCGCACCGATGGAGTCGCGGTAGGCGTCGATCAGCTTCGCGACGAGGACATCCATCTCGGTCTTCGCGCTCGGCGGGAAGTGACCCTCGACGTAGGTTCGTCCGACGGCCTCGCCGAGCGCACCTTCGACGAGCCCGACTCCACGCTTCCACCGTGCCCGGAGTTCGGGCGTTCCGGTGAGGGTCTTGCCGTAGAAGTCGAAGTGCGCCGCGACGAATTCGCTCGCGAGGTAGGGCGAGGCCGACCGGACGATCTGCCAGGTGAGCCAGTCCCGCCACTCGTCGAGTCGCGATTCGATGAGGAGGTGGCCGAGCGCCTCGATGAAGCTCGGCTCTCGAACGACGACCTCGGCGAAGGCCGCGTCGGGGAGTTCGAGCGCGTCGACCCACGAGGAGAGCTTTCCGCCCGCGGATTCGTCGACGTCACCCCAGGAGCGCAGGTTGTAAGTCGCGTCGCTATCGCGCGTGCGGACGTTGTCCCAGTGCCCCGCGGCGAGCGCCGTCTCGAGCGCCATCACTCTTTCAGCTGCGACGCCCGGTGAGTCGACGCCTACGAGGACGAAAATGCGCTCGAGGTGCTTCAGGTAGGCGGCACGGACGTCGGCGAACTTCTCTTCGCGGTAGTAGCTCTCATCGGGGAGGCCGATTCCGCCCTGCTCGAGGAAGACGAGGTACCGATCGGGCTGCCCTGGGTCGTTGTCGACGAAGAGGCGCACGGCTCCGCTCGACCCGGATCGTTCGAGTCGACCGAGGGTACGCAGCAGTGCCGGGATCGAGTCGACCGCCTTCGCCTCGTCGAGGTCGGCCTGAATCGGAGCACGACCGACCTCGTCGACGCGCGCTTCGTTCATGAAACTCGCGAAGAGGTCGCCGATCTTCCGCTCCTGCGATGAGGGATCAGCGTCCTGGGCGGCCACGATGATGTCGCGAACAGCCTCCTCCGCCTTCTCGGCGAGCAGATAGAAGGAGCCGTATCGGGCGCGGTCGGATGGAATCTCCGTCCGCTCGATCCACGCGCCGTTGACGTGGAGGAAGAGGTCGTCCTGCGGCCTGACGTTCGGGTCGAAGGCGTCGATGTCGAGACCGGCGGGCAGGCTGGGGGAAGGGTTCTCGCTCATCGAATAAAGAGTAGAGCGATCCCTCGCCAGATCGGTGGAACCCATCCACTAGCGTCGAGTCGAGCCATGACTTCGACCCGCCTCTCTCCGCTCGACCGCGACATCGCGCGTCTGGCTGTCCCCGCGCTCGGAGCCCTGGTCGCGGAACCACTCTTCCTGCTGACCGACACGGCTCTCGTCGGTCACCTCGGCGATGTTCCGCTCGGCGGCCTCGCCATCGCCGGAACCGTCCTGCAGACGATCATCGGTCTGCTCGTCTTCCTCGCCTACGCGACGACGCCCGCGGTCGCGCGACGACTCGGATCGGGTGATCGGGCCGGCGCGGTCACCGCGGGGATCGACGGCATGTGGCTCGCGCTAACCCTGGGCGGGGTCATCGTCGCCGCAGCTCTGCCGTCGGCGGAGTGGGTGCTGTCGCTCTTCGGCACGGCGCCCCCGGTCGCGGAGGCCGCTCTCACCTACTACTCGATCTCCATCTGGGGTATCCCGGGCATGCTTCTGGTCATCGCAGCGACCGGGCTGTTGAGGGGACTGCAGGACACGAAGACCCCGCTGGTGGTGGCGGTTGCGGGTTTCGTCGCGAACGCCGCGCTGAACGCGCTTCTCATCTACGGTCTCGGGTGGGGCATCGCCGGATCGGCGGTCGGAACCGTGGTCACGCAATGGGCGATGGCTGCCGTCTACGTCATCTTGGCCATCCGCGTGGCCAGGGCGACCGGCGGTCGGCTGCGTCCGGGATTCGCCGGGCTCGGCGGGGCGGCTGCAGGCGGCGGCTGGCTTTTCCTCCGCACGTTGAGCCTTCGCGCGTCGTTCGTCGCGACGACTGCGGCCGCCGCCACGCTGGGCGTGACCGAACTCGCCACGATGCAGATCGCGATGACGGTGTTCCTTTCCGCTGCCTTCGCGCTCGACGCGCTCGCGATCGCCGCGCAGGCGATGGTCGGTCACGCGCTCGGCGCCGGAGATATCGATCATGTCCTCACCGTGACCGCACGCCTCACCCGACTCGGCATCACCGCCGGCGCGGGCTTGGGGGCTGTGCTCGCGCTGCTCTCCCCTGTACTCGGTTTCGTTTTCACCTCGGACGCGGATGTCCGCGCGGCCCTCACCGTGGCGAGCCTTTTCACAGCGGCGTCGCTTCCCCTGGCCGGCTACGTTTTCGTGCTCGACGGTGTCCTGATCGGCGCAGAGGACGGCCGCTACCTCGCACTCGCCGGGATCGTCAACGTCCTCGTCTACGCGCTCGTACTCTGGCCCGCGGTCGCACTCGCGCCGTCCGACCCCACCTGGGCCGTCGCCTGCCTCTGGATCGCGCTCGGGGTGGGGATGCTCGGAGCGCGAGCGGCGACACTCGGGCTCCGAGCGCGCGGACGAGCCTGGCTTCCACCCACCCGGTAGAGCGGGCAGGGGCGGCGGGTAAGGTCTTCCGGTGACCGCCGCTCCCACTGCTCTCAGCCGCTCGGAAATCAGGGCTTGGCGGAACGCTCTCTTCGTCACTTTCGGGCTCGCCGGTCTGGCGCTTTCGACCTGGCTGTCTCGGGTTCCCGCGATTCGCGATCAACTCGACGTGTCGACGTCGATCATCGGGATCGTCCTCTTCGGGATCGCGGCGGGATCCATCGTGGGGCTCACGGCGTCGAGCCACGTCATCGCCCGGTTCGGCGCGACGAGGAGTGTGCTCTTCGGTCTCGGTTTCGGAGTGCTCGGCCTCCCCCTCGCGGCATTCGGTGCGTCGATAGGCAGTGTCTGGCTGACTTTCGCGGGGCTGGTGGTCTTCGGTGCCGGCAACGGGATGTGCGATGTCTCGATGAACGTTTCCGGGGCGGCCAATGAACGGGCGATCAAGCGGGCGATCATGCCGATCTTCCACGCGATGTTCAGCGCGGGGACCGTCATCGGCACCGGGATCGGCGCCGGCGCCGAGGCGCTCGGAGTTCCCGTGCTCGTGCACTGCGCGGTCATGACCGTCGTCATTCTCGTGACGCTGCTGATCGCTGTTCGTTGGTTCCAGTCGGAGCTGGTCGGCGTCGATCCCGAGGACGACGGTCGCGAGCACGCTCGGGAGGGCTGGCGCGAACGGCTCTCCGCGTGGCGCGAGACGCGCACTCTTCTGATCGGTGCGATCGCGCTCGGTATGGCCTTCGCCGAGGGCTCCGCCAACGACTGGCTCGCGCTTGCCATGGTCGACGGCCACGGACTCGCGAACGACCAGGCCGCGCTCATGTTGGCCCTTTTCCTGCTGTCCATGACGGCGGGACGGTTCGCGGGTGTGAAGTTGCTCGACCGCTTCGGGCGCGTCCCCGTTCTGCGGGGGTCAGCGGTCTCAGCGATGCTCGGCCTCGGACTGATCATTTTCGTGCCGAACCCCGCCGTCGCGATCATCGCGACGGTGCTGTGGGGCCTCGGCGCCTCACTCGGTTTCCCGGTAGGTATGTCCGCCGCGGCGGACGACCCGAGAAAAGCGGCCGGCAGGGTGAGCGCGGTCGCGACGATCGGCTACCTGGCTTTCCTGGCGGGTCCTCCGATGATCGGATTCCTCGGCGACCACGTCGGCCTATTGAACGGGCTCATTCCCGTTCTGGTCCTGATAGCGCTATCGGGCCTCGCCTCCTCCGCGGCTCGAGAGCCGGAGAAGACGAGACCCGATCAGCGCGGATGACTCAGCTCTGTCGAGGAGCAGTCCGACGGGAGGCGAACGCGAGGGCGCTGGCACCGGCGAGCAGCAACAGTGCGCCACCTGCCACGAGTGGGAAGGCGTCCGCTCCGGTGGAGGCGAGGGCAGGACTCGAAACCCTCACGCCGAGGCTCAACGACCGAACCTCTCCTGACGGTGCGAAGCCGTTCACCTGTACGGTGTGCACGCCCGGCTCGATGCCGTCGGGGAGCGGGAAGTTCGCAGCGAACGCTCCCGCGGCGTCGGTCGTCGCGGTGCCGAGCAGAACCGGCGTCGAGAAGAGATAGACCTTGACCTCCGACAGCGGCTTGAAGCCCTCGCCCGCAACCGTGACCGTTCCCGTCGTCGAAAGGATGAGGTTGCCCGACTCGTCGAGGTACTGAGGCGTCCCACCCGCGGTGGCCGCACTCAGATTCAGAGTGAAATCGGGTCCGACCATGACAACGCCGTCGCGATCCGCGTTCCGCGTGATCGATACAGCGACGGGACGCCCGCCCTCCGTCGCTGAGACGTCTCCGAGCTGGGTCTCAACCACAACGGGCGCCAATGGGTCCGACTGCTCGACAGCGCCGCCGCTCGACAACGAGCCGTCCATCGCGGGCACTGCGAAACCGACGGTCTCACCGCCGATCATCTTGAAGGTGTAGCGGCCAGCGACGGGTGAGTTGAGGCTGTTGCTGGTCAGCGCTTTCGCTCCGCCGTCAAGGATGTCGGATACGAGCACGGAGCCGAAGAGTTCGTACGGGTCAGCCGTTTCGGTCGATGCGTCGTAGTCGACCCAGCCGATTCCCCATCGGCAGATCGGAAGGGCGCGCTCACAGTCGCCACCCCAATCCGAGGGGTCGTCGATGTCGTAGCCGTCGTCACCGTCCTGGATCAGGCCGTAGTTGTACTGGATGGTGAAGTCGGATCCGAGAGTGGCTGCAGCGGCGGTGGGCTCTTCGAGCAGCACGATCTGGAACGTGTTGGTGAGCGTCGGATCGTTGTAGTCGTCGTAGTTGGGCACCCGGTACCAGGTCAGCACCCACGCGTCCTGCCCGTCGATCGTGGTCGTGCCCTGGTAGATCTGGCCGATGGCGCCGAAGCCGTCGTCAGCGTAGCCATCGCCGTCGGAGTCATCGGTCTCGGGCGTGAACTTTCCACTCGCCACGGTGCCGGTGACCGCGATCTCGGGAGTCGCCTCGCCCGTGCTCTGGACGGTGAACGAGGTCGCAGAGATCACGGCCGTGACCTCGCCGCGATAGATCTCGTTGATCGGTTCTGCGAAACTCACCTGGGTCTCGTCGCCCACCGCGAGACCGTGCGGGAGGGTCGTCGTCACGGTGAGGTCCGTCTGGTCATCGGTGACGGTCGCCAGCGGCACCGAGTGCTTCCATACGTCGTTTCCGAGATCGAGATCGACCGCGAGGGCCGCGATCATCGGCGCCTCAGAGTCGAGCGCGAGGTTCTCGAGATCCATGTCGTATGCGTTCTCACAGTCATCACCGCTCGTGGCGACCGGATACACGCCGCCGTTGGTCGTGATGCAGAGACCGTCGAACTTCTTGCCGAAGAAGTTGATCGGGAATGGAGCGGGGATCGTCGTGGTCTCGTCGTCGGTGTAGCTCAGCTCTTCGACGATGCTGCCGACCGGGCCGTCAGCACCGTAAACCATGGCATCGGTGACGTCGCCGTTCGATGGCAGAGCGGAAGCAGGCTGAGCCACCCCCGTCACTGCCAGAGCAACGACCGCAGCCCCGATGGATGCACGTTTGAGTCTTGAACCGGACAACTTCTCCCCCTCGTCGCGAGGCGTCCCTCGACTCGCGAACCTGAGAATATGGCCAGAGTTTCGCGTCGCGCTTGAGCCACGCCGTTTCAGTCGACCGGTGCTGCCGGCAACAAGGCGTCCGGTTAGCATCGACTAATGCGTCTCGTCGTCGCCCGCTGCTCTGTCGACTACGCGGGGCGCCTCTCAGCGCACCTGCCTCTCGCCACTCGGGTTCTCATGGTCAAGGCCGACGGGAGTGTTCTCATTCACTCCGACGGCGGCTCGTACAAGCCGCTGAACTGGATGAGTCCGCCGTGCTCGCTCGTCGTCAGCCAGCCCGACGATGTCCAGCGCGCAGCGGGAATCACCGAACTGTGGACGGTCACCGCCGGCAAGACGAACGACAAACTCGTCGTCTCGCTGTTCGAGCTGATCCACGACTCCTCCCACGAGCTCGGCATCGACCCAGGGCTCGTGAAGGACGGCGTCGAGGCCGACCTGCAAAAGCTGCTCGCGGAGCAGATCGAGCTACTGGGCCCCGGACACACCCTCGTTCGACGCGAATACATGACGGCGATCGGTCCCGTCGACATCCTGGCCCGCGACGAAGAGGGCCGTGCGGTTGCGGTCGAGATCAAACGCCGAGGCGAGATCGACGGGGTCGAGCAGTTGACCCGCTATCTCGAGCTGATGAACCGAGATCCTCACCTCTCCCCCGTCACCGGCGTGTTCGCCGCCCAGGAGATCAAGCCGCAGGCGCGAACGCTCGCCCAGGACCGCGGGATCCGCTGTCTGGTGCTCGATTACGACGCGATGCGCGGTATGGACGACGCCGAGTCCCGCCTCTTCTGAGCCTTCGGGGAGCGAGCCCGTGGCCTCTATCCAGGCCCGCTCCGCCGTCCCGCCGCGACGCCCCACCGGCGCTGCGTTACTTCCGTGTTTCGCGCGCGCAAAACCTGACGCGATTCATTGACACGGTGCGAGCGACCGCAACATACTCATCCACAACAAACCACACAAACCCTCATTTGTGGGCAGCCGTAATTCCGCGCCTGTAGCTTTTCCTCCACTTTCCGCATTCGAAGGAGACCACCCTCCATGGCCGACTCCCCCACTACCCCGTCCGCCTCGCACAGCGACAACGGCGCCGCCATCGCCGAGTTCGGATACAAGCAGGAGATGCGACGGGGGACCGGGCGATTCGCCTCGTTCGCCGTCGCGTTCGCCTTCGTCTCGATCGCGACGGGAATCTTCACCACCTACGGATCGGTCCTCATCAGCTCGGGGCCCGCCGGCATCTGGACCTGGCCGGTCGTGATCATCGGTCAACTCATGGTGGCCTTCATCTTCGGCTCCCTTGCAGCCCGCATCCCCGTCACGGGCTATTCGTACCAGTGGATGTCCCGGCTTGCGAACCCTGTCCTCGGCTGGATCATGGGCTGGATCTCTTTCGCCTTCCTCGCCATCGTCGTGGTCGCCGTCGACTACACGATCGCCTCGACGGTCCTGCCGGTCCTGCTCCAGTACGAGGGCACGGCCGCGAACGCCTGGGTCATCACGGCCGTCGTGCTCCTCGCGCAGGCACTCCTCGTCGGCTTCTCGACGCGTTGGACCGAGCGGGTCAACAACTTCGCGGTCACCGCCGAGCTCATCGGCATGATCCTGCTCGTCGTGCTCCTGCTGATCGTCGGAGCTATCACTGCGGAGCTCAATCCGGGAAACCTGTTCAGCACAGGTGACGTCCCCGCCGAGGACTACTTCAGCTTCGGCACCCTGACCGAGGTCGGCCCGTGGATGCTCGGCACGCTCCTCGGAGCGTTCACGATCGTCGGATTCGAGTCCGCGGCGAACCTCGCAGAGGAGACGAAGGAACCTGCCCGCGTCGTCCCCCGCGCGATGTGGCAGGCCGTCCTCGCCTCGGGCATCCTCGGCTTCCTCTTCCTGCTGGCGGTGACCATGCTCGCGGGCGATCCCGTCGAGCTGGCCGCGTCCGGCACCCCCGTCGCCGATGTCATCACCCGCGTCCTGGGCCCGTTCGTCGGCACGGGCCTGCTCGTGCTGGTCGTGATCGCGATCTTCGCCTGCGGCATGGTGATCCTCATGACCGGCGTCCGTCTCACCTGGGCCATGTCCCGCGACGAGCGCTTCCCCGGCTATAAGGCATGGCGGCGGGTCTCGCCCCGCTTCGGCACCCCGCTCGCGGCGACCGCCCTCGTCACCGTCGTCGCCGAGCTGATTCTCGCCATCTTCGCGTTGCAGACCGATGCGCTTTTCGGCCTGTTCTCCGCCGCCACCCTGCTTCCCGCTGTGATTTACGCCGCGACGGTGCTGCTCTACATCGTCAAGCGCAAGAGCCTCCCGCCGAGCAAGGGCTTCACGCTCGGCCGATTCGAGCTGCCGATCATCGTGCTCGCCTCCGTCTGGCTGATCTTCGAGCTCCTCATCTTCCGAGATTCCTCATTCGTCAAATCGTGGATCTACGTGGGCGTCATGGTCGTGATTGGAGCCGTGTACCTCGTTTTCCTGCTGGTGACCCGCGGCGGCGCCAAGGGCATAGCGATGCCTGACATGCACTCGATCGACAGCGAGCTGGACACCGACGCAGCAGAGCGAGGCCACGGGGCGTGAGCACCGTCCTGTCGATAGACCAGGGGACCTCGGGTACGAAAGCCGTGGTGGTCGCCGGTGACGGCGCGGTTCTCGGGGTGGCGGAGATGCAGGTGCGTCCCCGCTACTCCGAGGGCGGCGCCGTCGAGCAGGACCCTGCGGCGTTGCTCGACAGCGTCCTCGACGCCGGCCGTGCCGCGATGGCGCAGGCCGGAGCCGCGGTCGACATCGTCACGATCGCCAACCAGGGCGAGACGGTGCTGGCCTGGGATCCGGCCACGGGCGCTCCCCTCTCCGAGATGATCGTCTGGCAGGACCGGCGCTCCGAGAGCATCTGCGCCGAGCTCGACGCGCATCGGGACGCGCTCGCCGAACGGACGGGGCTCGTCCTCGATCCCTACTTCTCCGCCCCGAAGCAGGCCTGGATCCGGCGCAACGTGACCCGAGACGGCGTCGTCACGACGTCGGACAGCTGGCTCCTGCACCAGCTCACGGGCGAATTCGTGACCGACGTGGCGACTGCGAGCAGGTCGCTGGTGACCGGCCTCGACGAGGCGACCTGGGACCGCGAGCTGCTCGAGATCTTCGGCCTCGGCGACGAGGCTCTCCCCGAGATTCTGGCCTCGGACGTGATCGCGGGCTCGACCTCGCTGTTCGGCGGCTCGCTCCCCGTCGGCGGGCTCATCGTCGACCAGCAGGCCGCCCTGCTCGCGCAGGCGTGCGTCCGTCCCGGCGACGTCAAGTGCACCTTCGGGACGGGTGCCTTCCTGCTCGCCAACACGGGAACGGAGGCCACTCGCTCGAGCGCGGGCCTTGCAGCATCGGTCGCCTGGAGCACGCGCGAGTCCCGCATGTACTGCTTCGACGGCCAGGTCTACACCGCCGCCGCGGCCATCCGCTGGCTCCAACAGCTCCGCTTCGTCGGCAGCGCAGCAGATGTCGACGCGGTGGCAGCGGCGGACTCCGGCGGAGTCTTCTGCGTCCCCGCGCTGGCCGGTCTAGCCGCCCCATGGTGGCGCCCGGAAGCGAAGGCCGTCTTCGCCGGGATGACCCTGTCCACCGGGCCCGAGCACCTCGTGCTCGCGGTCCTGCAAGGCATCGCCGCACAGGTCGCCGAACTCGTCCGTCTCGTCGAGCAGGACACGGGAACGCCGATGCGCCGACTGCGGGTCGACGGCGGGCTCACGCAGAGCGCCGTTCTGATGCAGACCGTCGCCGACCTGACCCAGGTCGAGATCGATGTATACCCGTCACCGCATGCAACTCCGCTGGGCTCCGCCGCGCTGGCCAGGATGGCTCTCGACGAAAGCCTCAGCCTCCAGGACGCGGTGATCCCCTGGGAGGCGAGCACGACTTACGAACCGCAATGGAGCGCCGACCGCGCCGACGAGTTCCGGGCCGGCTGGCTCGCCGTCGCCGAGCGGTCCCTCTAAGTTTCGCGACCCACCGATCTACACGAGAAAGACTCCCCATGACCTCCCCCACCCTCACCGCGACCGTCGCCGTCATCGGCGGCGGCGTGGTCGGCACTGCGATCCTGCACGCGCTCAGCTCCCGTGGCGTCGATGCCGTCCTGCTCGAGGCCGACAGCGACCTGGCCTATGCGGCCAGCGGGACGAACTCCGGAGTCCTGCACACGGGCTTCGACTCGACCCCGGGTGACTTGGAGACCGAGCTCATCCTCCGGTCAGCGCAGCTGCGACCGAAGATCCTCGAGAGCCTCGGCGTCCCGGTTCTGCACTGCGGCGCGGAGCTGGTCCCGCACCGACCCGAAGATGCCGAGACGGTTCGGTCCCTCGTGGCCGGCGCGGAAGCCAACGGGGTCGAGGTCCAGATCCGGGAGTCGGATGGCGCGCTCCTGGTTCCGGGGGAATCCGTGACCGACCCCGTGGCCTTCACGCTCGCCCTCGCCCGATCGGAGACCCGAGCGGGCGCCCGGATCGAACTCGATGCCCGCGTTTCCGAGATCGAGGAGCACGACGACGGCCTGACGGTCGGACTCGTCGACGGCCGGCACATCCGCGTTGAGGTCGCCATCAACTGCGCAGGCCTGCACGCGGACGACATCGCGCGGCTCGTCGGCGACGACAGCTTTGAGATCTACCCGCGCAAGGGCGAGTTCTTCGTGTTCGAACTCCCCGACGCGGCGACCCTCGACCGGATCGTGCTGCCCGTGCCCACCAAGCGCACGAAGGGGGTCCTCGTCTTCCCGACCCTCGACGGTCGCGTCGTGGCCGGTCCGACCGCGGTCGACCTGCTCGACAAGAACGACTGGGGCGTGCGTCCCGAGGCCTACCGCGAGATCATCGACAAGGCCGTCGACCAGCTGCCGGCGCTGCGCGGACTCGAGCCGGTCGCCTCCTACGCGGGCCTGCGGCCCGCTGGCCGGAACGCGAACTACATCATCGGCCCGTCGGCCAGCTGCCGCCGACTGGTGAACGTCGCGGCCATCCGCTCGACCGGTCTCTCCGCCTCGCTCGGCATCGCCGCCCATGTGACCGAGCTGCTGCCGGATCTCGGGGTCGAGCTGGGCGAGGAACGCGAGCCGGGCGTCGCCGAACCCGGCGAGTCGACAGGCCTGTGGTGGCAGCGGACCGCCGAGAGGCACCGCGCACGCACGGCCGAATGACCACACCTTGCTCGGCGTCGGTCGCGCTGTTCGACCTCGACGGCGTGCTGACGACCGGTGACACGATGGCGGAGCTGATCACGGCTCGGCTGCTCCGTCAGCCGCTTCGACTGATCGTCGCGATACCTCTCTTCCTCGCGGCTCTGATGGCACGACCGCACGGTCGCCTTCGCCCCGCCCTGAACCGAGGGCTCGTGCTCCTCGCGCTGCGTGGGCTCACCGACCACGACTACTCGGCTCTCGCCGCCCAGTTCGGCCGGGAGCTCGGTGCGCGGCCCCGCTTCCGCCGCGACCGAGCCGTGCGGGAGGCGGCAGAAGCGGCAACACGGATGCGGACGGTGGTCGTGACCGCATCCGAGCATATGCTCGCCCGCGCCTATCTCGACGCCGTCGGCCTCAGCGGATGCGAGCTCCTCGCCTCCAGCCGATCTCCCGGCGGCGGCCGGGTGCGGCTCGCGCAGCACAACATCGGTGCCGCCAAGGTCGCCGCAGTCCGCGCGGCCGGGATCGATCCATCGGAGTGCTCATTGCACACCGACTCATCGAGCGATCTCCCGCTGGCTGAAGCGGTCGCCACGGTGACGCTCGTGAACCCCTCGGCGCGGACGATCCGGGTGATTCGAGACCGGGTCCCGCAGCTCGAAATCGTCCGCTGGTGACTTCGAGAGGGTCGGAGTTCAGCGTCCTTCGATCACCTCGGCGCCCGCGGCACGCAGAGCCGTGAGCAACGGGTCAACCGGCGCACGGTCGACGATGACCCCCGAGATCTCACCGAACGAGGCGACCCGGTGCGGCGCGATCCGCTCGAACTTGTTCGAGTCGGCCAGCGCGTAGCTCCGACGCGAATTCGCGATGATCACCTGGCGGACCGCGGCCTCGTCGAGGTAGTAGTCGGTGAGGCCCGCGGTGGAGTGGATGCCCCCGGACCCGAGCAACGCGAGATCGAAATGGATCTGGCGGAAGAACTCCACCGCGGTCGCGTTCGAGAGAGCTAGATCGCCGGCTCGCACCCGCCCACCGCTCAACAGGAGCTGGAGGCCCGGCCGGTCCGCGAGTTCGGTCGCGACCCGCAGCGAGCTGGTCACGATCGTGGCTTCGAGCGAGCGGGGCAGCTCGCGCGCGACTAGCAGCGCGGTCGTTCCGACGTCGATCATCACGGTGCTGCCGGAGGGGACCATCATGGCCGCCCGGTGCGCGATCCGCTGCTTCGAGGCGAGGCTCGCGGAGGTCCGCTCCTCGTACGGCGGCTCGTTGTCGACCTCGAGCGGGTCCCGGACCGTCGCGCCACCGTGCACCCGGGCGAGGACGCCCTGACGGTCGAGGGCGAGCAGATCGCGGCGGATCGTCTCGGTCGAGACACCGAGGTCGCGGGCGAGATCCTCAGTCGTCGCCGCGCCTGCCGCGCGCACCATCTCCGTGAGCCGACCCCGGCGTTCAGCGGCCAGCATTCGCGTGGCTTCCCGTGGATCGACGTGACTTCACGTGGACAGACTCGCCGCTTTGCCGGGAGGTGTCAAAGCGGCGCACAAGCGCATTGGTCTCGGGCTCACCGAGCGGAAACGTGCGCCCGATAGGGTGACGCAAGTGACTGACCGGCCCTGGACCTGCATCCTCTTCGATCTCGACGGCACCATCACGGACTCTGCGAGCGGTATCACCGAGTCGCTCATTCACACTCTCGAGCGGTTGGGTCGGCCCACTCCGACGCCGGCGGAACTCATGGAGTTCATCGGCCCGCCCATCATGGACGGCTTCGCAACCATGGGCATTCCCGTCGAAGACCGCGCGCGAGCCCTCGAGTTCTATCGAGAGCGCTATCAGGAGCGCGGTGCCTTCGACAGCCACCTGTACGACGGTGTCGTCGAGGTGCTCCGCGCCGTGCACAGCGCCGGAATCCCGCTCGGCCTTGCGACGAGCAAGCCCGAAACCCAGGCGCGACGAATCCTCGATCACTACGGGATCGACGACGTGTTCGCTTTCATCGGCGGCGCGAGTGACGACGAGGTCCGTAGCGAGAAAGAAGATGTCGTCGCCTGGACCGTCGACCATCTGCGAGCGCAGGGCCATGATCTGAGCGAAACCGTCATGGTGGGTGACCGGACACACGACGTGATCGGTGCGCGAGCGAATGGGATTCCGACCATCGCCGTCGAGTGGGGGTACGGCTCGATGGCGGAGTGGACCGGCGCTATCGCTGTCGCCAAGACGCCCAGCGACCTCAGGAAGCTACTGCTCGGCTGATCCTCGGTCACGATCGCGCTACCCGAGGGCTGCGAGCCTCGGCTCGCGGCGTCTGCCGGTGAGAAGGAGCCCGTCCCCACCCCAGGCGACCGAGTCGACCGAATAGTCCTCGAGCGAGATCAGCGATCCGGTCGCAGTCCGATGCTCGGTGGAGACAAGAACCCTCCCCGCCGTGCTGACAAGCGATAACGGGTGATCCACCCGAGCCAGAATGGGCAGGAGATACCGTTCGAGGTCGGCGACGTAGAGGTCAGCGCCCACCACGCCGGCGAACCCGCTCGCCGTCCGGATGGGCGACGTGATCGTGACGGTGTACTCGTCGGTGCAGAAGTAATCGACATAGGGGCCGGTGAGGTGGGCCTCACCTGTTGTCGCCGGGATCCGCCACCACTCTGCGCGGCGGAAGTCCTGGTAATCCTCGGCCTCAGGGTTTTCCTCGATTTCGAGCCTGCGTAGCCGCCGTTCGGACGCGTTCACCCGGAACGTGTTGCGAGGCCCGAGCCACCAGAACATCGATCGCGACGACGGGGACAGGGTTCCGGGCTCGAGAACGATTCCGGCTCCCACGATGAGTGAGTCCGGACGTTGCAGGACAGGATGGACGAGAGCTTCGACCTGCGCGTCGATCTCCGGCACTGCTGCCCGCTGCGAGAGCAGCGAGGCCAGAGGCGTCTCGAAGCGCCTCACGGTCGAGATGATTCCCGCGAACAGCTCGCCGACGAGAGCTGCACAGGTACCCACGCTCGCCTCTGTCGTTTTCGTCATTCCGGGGCGCCTTTCTGCTCTAGCGTCGCCGGAATTTCGTGCTGATCGAGTGAGGTTTTCAGCTCGATCAGCCATTCGGCCGCACTTTTCACCTGCTGCATAGTGATCCGCCGCGCATTGGTTCCGTCTCGTTCACGAAGGGCGTCGGTCACCTCCCGCTCTCGATCCGCCGACTCGGTTCTGCCCGCTTCGGTGCGAAGCAGGAGCCAGAGCACCGGGCCGAACTCCGCCTGAAGCCGCAGATGGTCGCGAACGAGCCGCGCGGACTGCGACAGGGCGGCGACTTCGAGGCGGAACGCATTCTCAGCTCGACGAGCGGCGATCTCCGAGTGACGCGGAGCCTCATCCACCAATCCTCGGAGCGCGTCGATCTCGGCATATGTGGCCCGTTCACTCGCCAGCTCTGCAGCGGCTCCGGCCAGAACCCCGAAGTGGGTGCCGATGTCACGGATCTCCACCCGAGACATCGAGCGCACCCTGTCGTCGAGGATGCTGCGTCGGCGCTCGGGAGCCACCGTCACGAAACTTCCGCCTCCGCGCCCCCTGGTGGTCTGGACCAGTCCTCGCGCACGCAACCTCTCCAGCGCCTCGCGGGCGGTGACGGTAGCGACGTTGAAGCGGCGAGCGAGGTCCGACTCGCTCGGCAGCCGCTCTCCGTTGCTGAGCAGTCCGGACGCGATCGCGTCGCCGAGTCGCTGCTCCACGATCTCGGCGCGAGCCACTGTGTCGACAGGCGCGAAGACGGCAGCAGAAGCACCGCTACGCGAGCGGCTCAGCTGCGACATCTCGGCCCCCGGGAGTGTTGTGACATGACCGTAACACTCGTGACTTGCGCTGAACATCTGGTTCCATATGAATTAGAGCATGAACGATGACGACCTCCCCGCGATCAGTCTGCGCGGGGTGACCAAGACCTTCGGTGAGACCACCGCCGTCGACGCGCTCGATCTCGACATCCGCGCCGGGGAATTCTTTTCAATGCTCGGTCCGAGCGGTTCCGGGAAGACGACGGTTCTTCGCATCATCGCCGGTTTCGAACAGCCCGACGCCGGTCAGGTGAGTCTCTTCGGCGAAGACGTCACGCGTTCGGCGCCGTTCCAACGAGATGTGAACACCGTCTTCCAGGACTACGCGTTGTTTCCGCACATGAGCGTCCTCGACAACGTCGGCTATGGACTGCGCGTCCGCGGGGTCGGCAAGAGCGAACGCCGCGAGCGAGCGATGGCAGCTCTGGAAAGCGTGCACCTGGCGCACGTGGCCGGACGTCGACCGACTGAGCTTTCGGGCGGTCAACGGCAGAGGGTGGCACTCGCTCGCGCGACGGTCGTCCGACCGAAGGCCCTGCTTCTCGACGAGCCGCTCGGCGCCCTCGACCTGAAATTGCGCGAACAGATGCAGGTCGAGCTGAAAGAGCTGCAGCGCTCGCTCGGCATCACCTTCATCTTCGTCACGCACGACCAAGACGAAGCACTCACTCTCAGCGACCGCATCGCCGTGTTCGACCAGGGCCGCATCGTCCAACTCGGATCACCGCGCGACCTGTACGAGCGTCCAGCCGGACGTTTCGTGGCCGAGTTCGTCGGTACTTCGAACATCTTCGACGAGGACGAATCGCGCCGACTCCTCGGACGAGCCGGGGTTCATTCCATCCGTCCCGAGCGGATCGCACTGCGCCCCGGCCCTTCAGGCTCGGCGGACGTATCCCACCCGGGCGTCATCGCCGAGGTCATCTACTCCGGTACTAGCACGAAGCTGATCGTCGATCTCGAACAGGGCACGCGGATCGCGGTCGTCGAGCAGAACCTCAGCGCAACCGACGAGATCGATCGTCGCGGCGAGCGGGTCGTGGTCGAGTGGTCCTCGGCCGACACCGTCGATCTCGGAAGCTCGGCAACCGCAGCTCACGCCGTCGGCTGACCGGTACGTGCCCCCCCCCTGCACCACCCACACAGTTAAGGAGCACCAGATGATCAGATCCATCAGGGCGAGGAAGTCGGCGGTTCTCGCCGGTATCGCCATCGCGAGCGTGACTGCGCTCACCGCGTGCGGCACGGCCGACACGTCGAGTTCGGGCGGCAGCGAGGCCGAAGAGGTCGGCGATTACGAGGGCAGCGTGACGATCCTCGCGTGGCCCGGCTACGTCGAGGACGGCAGTAACGACCCTTCGGTCGACTGGGTGTCGGCGTTCGAAGAGGAGACCGGATGCATGGTCGACGCGCAGACCTATGGCACCTCGGACGAGGCGTACAACCTGGTCCGGGGCGGCGGATACGACGTCGTCGCCGCCTCGGGTGACCTGTCGCTGCGACTCGTCGCCTCCGAAGCGGTAGCCCCCGTGAACACCGATCTCATTCCCAATTACGACGGCATCTACGACTTCCTGAAGATGCGTTCGTGGAACAGCGTCGACGGCCAGGCCTACGGCATCCCGCACGGTTACGGGGCGAACGTCCTCATGTACAACACGGACGTGTTCCCTGAGGCGCCGACCTCGTGGGATGTCGTCTTCGACGGCTCGTCCGAGTACGCGGGCAAGGTGACGGCGTACGACTCGCCCATCTACATCGCCGACGCCGCCGTCTACCTGATGGCACACAACCCGGAGCTCGGGATCGAGGACCCGTACGCCCTCGATGAGGAACAGCTCGCTGCGGCAGTCGACCTGCTCGAGACCCAGCGCC
>Ga0210040_10001109_pt1 | contig 41858 bp, 32 predicted proteins | sample CryGeyCG12114_NA_FD_185462 | JGI IMG/M metagenome (GOLD analysis project Ga0210040, IMG submission 185462) | Groundwater microbial communities from aquifer - Crystal Geyser CG19_WC_8/21/14_NA (SPAdes) (version 2) | ecosystem: Environmental > Aquatic > Deep subsurface > Groundwater | place: USA...
TCATGCCGACGTACGCCTCGATCGGCGTGCTCGCCTCGGTGGGCATCCTGGTGGCCCGGCTGATCCAGGGCTTCGCCGCCGGCGGGGAGTTCGGCAGCGCGACGGCGATGATGGTCGAGCACCTGCCGGGGCGGCGCGGGTTCGCCGCGAGCTGGCAGTTCACCAGCCAGGCGGCCAGCGCGCTGCTCGCGGCCGTGCTGGGCACCGTGCTGACCAGCACGATGAGCGAGGCGACCCTGAACTCGTGGGGCTTCCGCATCCCGTTCGTCGTCGGGCTGCTCGTGGGCCCGGTGGGCATCTACATCCGCCGGCACGTGCCCGAGGCCGAGCCGACGGCCGAGGCGCTGGCCGACACCACGCCGAAGACGCCGGTGCGGGAGGTGCTGCGCGGGCACAAGGTGGCGGTGCTGCTGACCATCGGCGCGCTCGCGGTGACCACCTGCCTGAACTACATGATCACCTACATCCCGACGTATGCGATCAAGACCCTGGAGCTGCCGGCGAACAGCGGCTTCATCGCGGCGGTGGCGGGGGCGCTGGTGCTGCTGCTGGTGACGCCGCTGTCCGGGCACCTGTCGGACCGGTGGGGGCCGGTGCCGCTGATGCTGCCGGCGGCCGCCCTGGTGCTGGCGCTCATCTACCTGTTGTTCTCCTTCATGGTGGCCGCACCCGGGGTGGGCGTGCTGGTGCTGGTCGTCGGGGCGATGGCACTGCTCAAGGGCACCTACTTCGGACCGCTGGGCGGACTGATGGCCGGCCTGTTCCCCACCCGGGTGCGGGCGACCGGGATGGCGGTGGGCTACAACATCGGCGTCGCGATCTTCGGCGGGTTCACCCCGCTGGTGGCGCAGTGGCTGCTCAGCTCCACCGGCAACGACGCCTCCCCGGCGTTCTGGGTGATGGTCGCCGCGGTGGCCAGCATCTCGGCCCTGGTCGTCTGCCGGAAGCGCGTACCGCGGCGCGACTGAGGGCGGGCGCCGGCGGCCGCGGACGCCGGCTCGGCCGGTCACGAGCCGCCGATGTCGTCGGCCCGGCGTAGCTTCCGGCCCATGACGGACCGGGACGAGACGCTGTCGGTGCGGGGATGACAGCCCGCCGGATCTCCCTGAAGTTCGCGACCTCGTGCCGGAGCTGCGGGCAAGGCCTATCGGCTGGGGCAGCAGCCGCGTGGGATCCGTCGACGAAGGTGACGACGTGCCTGTCCTGCGCCGGTACGCAGCCATCGATGCCGCCGCGACCCACCCGTCCGCAGGCGGCCGCGCACCCGGCCGGCGCCCCGGCGGCCCGGCCCGATCCCGAGGTCGACCCGCGGTGGGACGAGCTCCTGCGCTACCACCTGGCGTGCGTCCGGCGGGCGTCTGCGACGGAGCCGGTGCGTCTGGCGGACGACCGCGACTGGGTGGCCCTGGACCGCGGGAGCGCACGGGTCGTCACCGGCGAGGCCGACGAGCTGGTGGTGGACGAGCAGCTGCGGAGGTTGTTCCCCGACGAGCTCGGCTCCGGTGCGGTGTTCCTCGGCTGGCCGGTGGTCGTCGTCCCCGACGCCCGGCGGGTGCTCAGGGCGGCACCCCTGCTGCTGACCGAGCTGGAGCTGCCGCCGGGTGCGGCCCACGCGGTACCGAGGGACCACGAGCCACGGCTGAACAGCGCATTGGTGTCGGCGTCGTTCTTTCCACCGGACGTGGTCGCGACGGCCTCGGCGGTGGTGGCCGACGGCCTGGCGTTCGGGGACCCCGTGGCCCTGACCGGGCAGGTGCAGGAGGTGCTGACGGCGCTCGGGCTCGACAGCCAGGTGCTCGGTCCGGCGCGGCACGGTGCACCGCAGGGCGTACTCGGCCAGGGCGTGCACGACCTCGCCATGGCGTTCCGCGGGACGTCCGATGCCATGACCCGCGGCCTCGTCGAGGAGCTGATCGCCCTGCGCACCCGCCCGGACTGGGGCGCGACCGCGGCCCGGTACCTGCTGGAGCAGGCGTCGCCGGTGGCGCTGGACCAGCTACCGGCACCGGCGGCGCCGCTGACGTTGAACGACTCCCAGGAGCAGGCCCTGGCGGCCTCGGGAGCTGCGCCGGTCACCGCCGTCACCGGCCCACCCGGGACGGGCAAGAGCCAGCTGGTCGCCGCGATCGTCGCCGGGGCGTGGCTCCGGGGCGAGACCGTGCTGGTGGCGAGCACCAACAACCAGGCCGTGCACGCCGCCGTGGCGAAGGCACACGCCGTGGACGACGGCCTGGTCGTCCGCACTGGCAACCGGGAGCACCGGGACGCGCTGCCCGACGCTCTTCGACGCCTGGCGGCCCGGCCGGCGTCCACCGGCCCCTCACCGCAGGTCGCCCGGCGCCGGCTGGACCTGGCCATCGCGGGGCGCAGGGCCCTGCACGCCCGGCTCGCCGACCGGGCCGCCGTGGACGGCGAGCTCGCTCAGCTGGCCGTGGACCTGGAGGTGCAGCGAACGGCGCTGTGGGGCGAACCAGAGAGGTCCCCGGTGCACGACCGACGCGCAGAGCTGGCCACCCGGGCGCGCCGGGCCGAGCGGGCGTGGTGGTTCCGGACGTCGCGGAAACGGCGCGCGCTGGAGGACGCCGAGCTGCCCGCTGGTTCGCCGGCCACCGTGTCGGACCTGGCCGACTGGGCGGAGGGAGAGGTCCGCTGGGCGGAGGTGCACCAGCAGCTGATCGCCTCCGGACCGCGTGATGAGGAGGCCGAACGCGCTGCGCTGGGTGCGGCCGATCAGGAGTGGGCCGACGCCGGCGCCGATGCCGTGCAGCGGTCGGTGACGGCCCGGTTGGCCGCCGGGCGGGCTGGGGTGCAGCAGCTGGCCGGCCTGCGTCTCGGGGCGCGGGACGCGTGGGCCGCGGCGATGGCCCGAGCGCTGCCGCACGTGGCCGCGTGGGCCTGCACGACCCTGTCGGCGCGATCCAACTTCCCGCTGACGGCAGGGCTGTTCGACCTGCTGGTGGTCGACGAGGCCAGCCAGTGCAGCGTGGCCGACGTCCTCCCGATGGCCTACCGGGCCAAGCGGATCGTCGTGGTCGGCGATCCGGACCAGCTCGCCCCGGTCGTGACGCTGTCCGAGCAGGACCTGGCGGCGGTAGCCAGGTCCGTCGGCACCGACGACGACGCGATGCACGAGGCCGGCGTCTCCTACGGCCGGGACTCGGCCTATGCGGGCTTCGCCGCTCGCGCCGCGGAGCAGCCGGTGCTGCTCGCCGAGCACTACCGATGCCACCCGGAGATCGCCGGGTACCTCAACGACACGTTCTACGCCGGCGCGTTGCGGGTGCTCACCGATCCGAGCACGGCCGGCTCCGGTGTCCAGGGGCTGCACTGGGTGCAGGTCGACGGGCAGACCGAACCCGGCCCCGGCAGCGGGGCCGCCAACCCGGCGGAGGCCGAGGCCGTCGTCCGCTGGGTGGTCGAGCACCCCGAGGAGACCGGCACCCTCGGCGTCGTCACCCCGTTCACGGCGCAGGCAGCGCTGATCCGCAGCGGATTGGTGCGGGCGCTGGGGGAGGAGCGGTGCGGGGTGCGGCGGCTGGTCGTGGGCACCGCGCACGCGCTGCAGGGCGACGAGCGTGACCTGGTGCTGTTCTCCCCGGTGCTGTCGGCCGGCGCAAACCCCGGCACGGCCAGGTGGGTGGAGACCAACCGCAACCTGGTCAACGTCGCGGTGAGCCGGGCGAAGCGGGCTCTCGTCGTCGTGGGGGATGCAGGTGCGCTGGCCGACCTCCCGGTGCCGACCCTGCACGCACTGGTCGCCGCGGCGCGTGGGGAACGGGGGCGGGTCACCGACGACCCGCGGGAGGACCGCCGGCTCCACTCGGAGGCGGAGCGCCGGCTGTTCACCGCGCTGCGCGCGGTCGGCTCGGACGTCGTCCCCAAGCGCGTGGTGTCGGGGTACGAGCTCGACTTCGCCGTCCGCCAGGACGGGCGGCAGATCGACGTCGAGTGCGACGGCACGCAGCACCTGGACCCGCGCGGGCGGCAGCGCCGGCAGGACCTCGCCCGGGACCTGGTGCTCCGACACCTGGGGTGGGAGGTCGCGCGTGTCCCGGCCTGGCGGTGCCTCACCGAGCCCGACCGGGTGGCCCGCGAGATCACCGGGCGCTGACCCACGTCGTCGGTGCGTCCGCCGGTAGGGCCCTGCGGCGGATACGGTGCCGAACTGGTACCGCTATGACCAGGAGGCAGCGATGGCACGCTCAGGGCGATTCACCTTCGACGGCGGTGCGGCGACCTACGTCGGCACCGCCCTGCTCGCCTTCCTCATCACCGTGCTCACGCTGGGCATCTGCTACCCGTTCGCGGTGGTGCTCCGTGAGCGGTGGCGGGCCAAGCACTCCTACATCGACGGCTACCCGCTGGTGTTCACCGGCTCGGCGACCGCGTTGTTCGGCAACTGGATCAAGTGGCTCCTGCTCAGCGTCGTCACGTTGGGTATCTACCTGTTCTGGGTGGGGCCGCGGATCCAGAGCTGGAAGTGGGAGCACACGAACTTCGACCCGACCCGGCCGCCGCTCCCGTTGACGTCGGTGCCCGCCGGCCCTGGTCTGCCGCAGGGTGGCCCGTGGCCCGGCCAGGCGTTGCCCGGGCCCTACTGATCCCCGGCAGAGCGCGAGAACCGGGTGCCGGCGGCCAGGTCATCGCTCATCGTCGGTCCAGGATGGCTGGGGGGTGTGACACGAGATGCGTCGTCACTCGTCAGCTGGACACCACGGTGACCGGGCAGGTGCCGCCAGCCACGCCGGGTTGTCCGCGCGCCGGCTGACCTCCGACAGCTCGCGGACGGCGACCGCGCTCACCGAGGTGTGCTCCTGCGCGGCCAGCCGGGTCAGCCGCTCGAGCACCTCTTCCGGGACGTTGCCCAGGTGCAGGGTGGGCATGGCGCGATCGTCCACGGCTGCGTCGGATCCTGAACCAGCGCATCGCGCTGGTTCAGGATGTCGGCCACCTGCGCCGGGGCAGCAGCGGGACGGCGGTGCCCCGGTCGACGAGGTGCAGGCTGCAGTCGAGGCCGTCGCGCCCGCGCACGATCGACTTGATCGCGGCGCACCACGCGGCGTCGTCCGGGGTGGCCGTCCGGGGCCCGGAGCGTTCCAGGCACATCGTCAGGTGGAGGTCCGGGCCCTCGGTCTCGACCACGACCGCGTGCAGGTCGGCGATGGCGCCGATGATCTCCCGGTGCGGCTCGGCCGGGAGCTCCTCCATCGGGATCAGCAGGTGCACCATCGTGCCGTCGGGCCGCAGCCAGGCAAGGTAGAGCCGGCGCTGGGACGGCGGCCCGTCGAGGTGCAGCAGGTCGCCCCAGCGCTGGGCGAGCTCGGCGTCGGTGGTCACCGGGATGTCGGGGTGCGGTCGGGTCTCCATGGCGGAGGACTCTGCCGCGCACCGGCTCGTCGCCGCTGGCGTCGTCCACAGGCCGGTGCTCGTCGCGTTGACTGAGAGCATGGACGACGTCGTTGCCGCGTTGCGCTCGCTGCCCGTGCCGCTGGACGAGGCCCGCACCGGTGTGCCGGCCGAACCCGGGCTGTACGCCTGGTGGGCGTCGTTCGGTGCGGTGCCCGGCGTCTCCGGTCCGCGGCATCCGAGCGAGGCGCGGCAGCTGCTCTACGTGGGGACGGCGCCGAACGGGCCGGCGTCGAGCGCGACGCTGCGCAGTCGGGTAGTGGGCGACCACATCCGCGGGACGACGGGCTCGTCGACGCTGCGCCGGTCGCTGGCGGCGCTGCTGAGCGAGCAGCAGGGGTGGCGGAGCCGGTGGACGACGCGGCCGGTGCTGGTGAACGCCGACGAGCGGGCGCTGTCGGCGTGGATGGACGAGAAGCTGCGGCTGACCTGGACCGAGCACCCGGAGCCGTGGACGGTGGAGGCTGCGGTGATCGCGGAGCTGGAACCGCCGCTCAACCTCGCTGACAACGCAGCGAACCCGCTGTACGAGCACGTCCGCGAAGCCCGGAAGCGCTGGCGGGACGCAGCCCGCGGTGAGGTGTGAGCCTGGCCGAGCGCCGGCTCACCGCCATCCGGACGTCCTGAGCGGTCGGTCAGCTCTTCGGCGGGGCAGGCACCGGCCGGTTGGGTGTGGAGATCCTGGTGTTCCACCGGGTGCTCGCCAGCTGCCGCTCGGCGTGGGTCACGAGAGAGAACACGTCGGTGGCGGTGTAACCGGTCGTCCCGCGTTCGACCGACCGGCGCGCGAGGATGCCGGCGTCCGCGAGCTCCTCCAGGGCGGCACGGGCGGGCGGGAACGAGACCCCCAACCGCCGCTGTGCGGTGAGGATCGGGACCTTTCATGACAGCGGCCTGCGTTAAAGCATCGGAACCGACCCTTTGACGCTGAGCGATGCTGTGCAGGGTTCGCGCTGATCTCAGAGGTCGGCGGGACACCGGCTTGTCCCGTGCTCGGGAGATCGGCCTGCATGCGTCGGCGGGCGGCCATCTTCCGCTGGCCGACCGCCGACGTGGTGCCCTCTGCACCCGGCCGGCCGATGCGATCCATCGCCGTGGGCACCTCGGACCGATCGGCTCGAACATCGCCTGACACGGGTCAGACGTTGACGGGCACCTCGCCGAACTCCGCGACCGGGACGTCGGCCTCGGCGGCGGCGCGCACCTCGGCCGGGGTGGGCGGCAGCCCGATGCTCGGGGCGTGGCCGCGGAAGTTCGACAGCCACCAGCGCCAGTCCGCGGGCACCAGGTCGAAGGGGGCCTCGTGGCCGAGCTCGCGCGCGGCCCAGACGGGCCAGGGCGGGTTGGACAGCGCCGGGCGGCCGATCATCGCGACGTCGATGAGCTCCTGACGGATGACGGTGTCGGCGGTCTGCGGGACGCCGAGGTTCCAGCTGGTGGCGACCGGGATGCCGACCTCGCGGCGGACCCGGGTCGCGCGGGGGACGAAGCCGGCAGGCTCGTTGAAGAACGACGGGTTGACCATGTCGTCGGTGTTGCCGCCCATGGACAGGTCGGCGAGGTCCAGGCCGTGTTCCAACATCGGCGCCGATGGCCTCGATGGAGTCCTCGAACTGGACGCCGCCGGGGTGGAAGTCGTCGGAGCCCAGCCGCATGGTGAGCGGAAGGTGCTCGGGCCAGACCTCCCGGACGGCGTCCAGGGACTCGAGCAGGAAGCGGGCCCGGTTGCGGTTGCTGCCGCCGTAGGCGTCGGTGCGCTGGTTGGCGAGCGGGGAGAAGAAGCTGGCGGCGAGGTAGCCGTGCGCGACGTGCATCTCCAGCCACTCGTAGCCGGCGTCGGCGGCGCGGCGGACGGCGTCGGCGTAGCTGCGGTGCAGGCCCTTGATCTCCTCCACGGTGAGCTCGTGCACCGGGTAGGAGTGGTCACCGCCCGCAGGGATGTTCGAGGGGCCGACGGTCTGCCAGCCGTCCGGGTGGTCCGGCGGGAGGGCCTTCCAGCCGCCGGCGGCGTTGGACTCCTTGAGTAGTGCGGACCTCGCTTCCCTTGCGGCCCGTGTGCCCGAGCTGGATGACCGGGACGGCGCCGAACCGCTTGATGATCGCGGTGACCCGGGCGTGGCCCTCGATCTGGTCGTCCCAGATGCCGGCGCAGGAGGTGGTGGTGCGGCCGTCGGGGGTGATGGCGATCTGCTCGGGGAAGACCAGCCCGAAGCCGCCGGCGGCGCGGGCACCCAGGTACATGACGTGGTATTCGTCCATCTTGCCGTTGACCGAGCCGTACATGGTCATCGGCGACATGGCGATGCGGTTGCGCAGCGTCACGCCCTTGAGCGTTAAAGGGGAGAAGAGGTCGGGCACGCGAGGTCCTCTCGAAGTCGGTGCCCTGAGTCGACCTCGTGCGGACGCCGGTCTCGTTACGGATGCCGGGGACGTCGGTCAACTTCTCCGCACAGCGCCGGTGCGCGGCCGTGCGGATTGGGTCCGCGGTGTTCCGGGCGCTTCACTGCCGGCATGGACTCCGCGCCGGCCTCCCTCCGCTCACGGCGTCCGCTGCATCGATTGGTCCAGGAAGCTCGCGCCCGATGGCGTGCCTCGGCCCCGAGGACCCGGACGGACGCCCGGTGACAGCGGAGGCGTGAGGTCGGCCCCCTCAGGTGATCAGCGAGTCCAGGAACCGCTGGGTCTCGCGGTCTGTCGAGTACAGGTAGACACCCCTCAGCCCCCGGGTCAGCAGCACCTTGTAGACGTTGCGCACGAGGACGTCGAAGTCCTCATCACTGACCTTCTTCGTGTTCTTGAAGTCGGGATCGCGGTTGGCGCTGCGGACGGCGACCCAACGGTCGTCCCGCCAGACCAGGTCCGGGCCCAGCAGGACGCCGTTCCACTCGTACTCGAAGCCCTGGGCGGTGTAGACGCAACCCACCTGGCCGAAGCCGCGGTCATCGCTCGCCCACAGCGCAGCCGGCGGCGCGTCACCGACCGAACGCTCGCCCTTGAGATTCCAGGGCCGCGACCAGTCCCCGATCTGCACGTCCGGGACGAGCGAGCCGTCCTTCGCCGGGTCGCTCCACGGCCAGCAGTAACCCGCCGCCATCCGGGCGTTCTGGTGCTCCGCGAGCTTCTCTCCCAGCGCGGCCTCCATGGCAGACGGTGAGGGCGCCGTCCGTACCTCGAACCGCTCGTCCCCAGCCCACCGCTCGGGGCCGCCTGGCGCCAGACCGAGCAACCGCTCGACCCAGTCGACGTAGGTGGCGCTACCGCCGGACCGGTACTGGGTGGACAGGTCGATCCGGTAGACGTCCAGGCCCCGCTCGCGGGCGTGCTTCTCGATGTCGTCGATCGTCCCCATTTCGCCCGGGCGCACGACCTGGTTCTGGTCGAGCAGGAACACCGGGACCCGGGCGGCGTCGATGAGCTCGTCGACCTGACGTCGTGGGTCCGTGCGTAGGGCGGCGGGCGTGTACCGGTCGACTGAGTTCTCCCGGATGCGGTGGGCTTCATCCGCGATCAGGACGTCGAGCCCGTTGCGCTCGGCGTCCATGAACTGGTTGAAGTACCGGAACAGGGCACGGACCTGCGGAGCGCGGTGCCCGGCGACCTTCCGCAGCGTCTGGGTGAACGAGCGGGACCCGGTCGCGTGCACGACGCGCACCCCGCGACGGCCCAGTTCACCCATCAGAGACAGGGCGATGACGCTCTTACCGCTGCCCGGTCCACCGGCGACGATGACCACGCTCTTGTGATCACCGCGGCGCGCTTTCTCCACCTCGTGCAGCACCAGGTCGAAGGCGACGCGCTGCTCGTCGATGAGCACAAACTGCTCACGGGTGCGCAGCTCCTCGGCCGCGACGGCGAGCAGCTGCTTGCTGGGTGCCACCCCGGACCGCAGTAGCCGGTCGGCGTGCACCGAGGCGTTGCTGGGGGAGAGCCGGCTACGCAGGTAGTCCAGCCAGGCGCCGCGGTCCTGTCCAGTGAAGAGCCGGCCCAGCTCGTCCTGCGGGTAACCGCGCAGCGCTGCGGTGCCGTCGTCCAGCGAGTTGTGCAGGTAAGCGGCGCCGGCCAGGACGTCCGTCGTGCCGTGCAGGACGTTGACGAAGTCGAGCAGGTACTCGCCGTAGGCGCGGACCTGAGCGACCGGGTGCAGTACCGGGCGGGGGCCGTAGGTGGGCTGGACGACCAGCTCAGGTTCGCCCTCGAACAGTGAGGCATTCGTCCACTGTTTGAGTTCGACGACCAGATATGACGGGCCGCCTCGGCGCGGGTGCTCACCGGCGAGGACGACGTCGATCCGCTTGCTGGACAGAGGCAGCTGGTACTCCAGCAGCACCTCGACGCCGCCGAGGCCGGCCTGTTCGAGATCGTTGGCCAGAGGGCCGAGGCTGCCGTCCCAGGAGCGGATCTCTGCCGGCGAGGCGCGGCGGTGCATCTGGTGCAGCATCTGTGTGGCGAGTGTCGTCCCCAGCTGGCCGGCGCGCGCGTGAGCGGCGAGACCGGCGGTGGACGTGCGAAGAAGTGGCAAGGACCTGTCCCCAAGCAGCACGAATCAACGTGCGGGTGGGGGCATGTCCAAAGAACGGAAGCCAGTCGTACCGCGTGACCGTCACCCTAGACGGTGACGAGGTCACATCACGTCACCGATACTCTGCTGGTGGCCGGCGTGGCGAACTTGACCGCTCGCAGTCGCGAGTTCACTGAGCCGCGCGACTGAAGTCGCTTCCACCCCCTCAAGTCGCTGGCGCTGATGGGAGAGGTTGGTGAAGTGGTGGAACTGGTGCAGTGGCTCCGCTCGGACGAGACGGGCGGGGCAGCACCAGGCAGTCACCTTTATGACCGACTGAAGCTCGAGCTCGCAGATGTGGCCGGTGTCGCCCTCCGTGTTGCAGCAGAACACGAGCTGGACAGGAATGCCGTTCGCTTCCCGGTCGAAACGGTCTGGACTGTCGCTCCAGAGTGCGATTGACCTGGTCTATCGCGAACCGGTGCTCGCGTAGTGGGGAAGCCTGACAACATCCTGCAAGGTCATGCCCTCACTCGGACGGCCGTGGGTGAGACCAAGCTTTCTACTGCACCGGTGATTGACTCGATACGTCGTCGGCTCGTGCTGCGCGGCATGTAACCGCGCGCTTCGCGGTAGCTGGCTCCGCTACTCGATCCTTTCACTCGGATGGTCCTGTGACCGGTCAGGCGGGTAGTCGCCTATCAGTGTTCCAGCTGGTCAGCGATGTGCGTCGCCAGTCCGTGCGCCAGCTCGACCGGTACGGCGTTGCCGATCTGGCGAGCGATGTCCAACTTCGACCCACACCACTTGAAGTCGTCCGAGAAGCCTTGAAGGCGAGCGGCTTCATGGTGGGTTATCGCGCGGTTGCGCTCAGGGTGCAGGTACCGACCCTTCTCGGGCTTGAAGAACTCGGTTCGAATGGTCACGGAGGGGCGGTCCCAATGCATCCGGCCCATGACGTCAAGTGATCCCTTGTCATGGCCGATCCAACAGTTGGCCTTAAGGTCGTCAGGTAGGTGGAGTCGGTTACCGCCGACCTTGATGTGCTTGAAGCGATTGAGGGACAGGTCCGTGTAGTAGCGCGTGATGTGTAGCTCAGGGGACTCGAAGACACCTGGGACATTGCGGTCGAAGAATGTCTCGACCGTCGAAGGCAGTTCCCGGTGTGCTGGATCGACATGCTCGTCCAAGCCGATCAGCGCCTGTCGGACGGTCTTCCAATCGGCTTTGGCCACCTGGCCTACGGGGACCTTAATCTTGGGCAGATCGCGGTGCGTGCCGATGACGATGAACCGCCGACGGAGCTGAGCGGCACCAAAGTCAGTTGCCCGGACGATGCGGGCGTCGATGTCGTACTGCTCGAGCAGACCGCCCGGGGCTGTCTCGCGGGCCAACATCTGGAACTGGTCGCTTGTGCTGAAGCGGTCGACGTTCTCGATCAGGAAGGCTTGCGGCCGAACCTTGATCAACGTCTCCATGTAATGTCGCCAGAGCTCGTTACGGGGATCGAAGGGGCTCTTCTTACCGAGGTTCGAGAACCCTTGGCATGGGGGGCCACCTACGACAACGTCCGCGTCGGGAAGGTCGCCGGTGACCCAGTCTTCGATCTTTCCCCAGAAGACGTGGTCCTTGCCGTAGTTGGCCGCATACGTCGACGCGGCCGCGAGGTCATGTTCGACCGCTGCCACGGGATCGAATCGCTTGGTCAGGTCGAAGCCGGTGGTCAGCCCACCGCAACCTGCGAAGAGGTCGATCACGCGTAGTCGGGGGGAGTCGGAGTCTTCGACCGAGATCTCGCGGTCAGCTTCCCGCACCGAGGTTGCACCGCCGTTCGTGCTGGCGCATGCCGTCGCGGTGGCATGCGCGTCGTGGGGACGACACTATCGATCGTCAGTTCAGGAGGACGGTAAGCGCGCCCTCTGACAGTCTGCCTCGCCAGCTTTTAGGGACTTCGGACGGGCGACACCGGATCGCCGGCCAGCGGCGCGTACGAGGTCAGGAGGATCTGTGGCATTGGATCGTCCGCCTGCGTCCAGCCCTGGGGTGGCGGCGCGGATGAGTCGTGCGCGCCGGCGAGACACCGCACCTGAGGTGGCGATCCGCCGCGAGGCCCACCGTCGAGGACTCAGGTATCGGGTCGACACCCCGGTGGTCGGCCTGCCGCGCCGGCGGCCGGACATGGTGTTCACCCGTCAGCGCGTCGCGGTCTTCGTCGATGGCTGCTTCTGGCATTCGTGCCCGGTGCACGCGACAGTGCCCAAGTCGAACAGGGACTGGTGGGTGGCAAAACTTGAGCGCAACGTCGTCCGTGATCGTGAGACCGACGACCTGCTGCGCGTACTCGGCTGGACGGTTCTGCGATTCTGGGAGCACGAGGACCCGATCGCCGCGGTGGACGTCATCGAGCGCGTGGTCCGGCCCTCCGTGCCGACCCGTCAGGCGTCGGCGTGACGAGGACCCGCGCTCTGGCCCTGCGCCCGTAGGACGGACACGGACTCGTCTGCGGCGTCCTGGACCTGGCGGCGCAGTTCGTCCTGGTCGAGGGACTCGAAATCGACTACAGCACCCCACCGTGACAATCGCTTGAGCACGTCGACGAGGACGTCCCGTTCTGGCGTGCCCGAGCGGTCGACGGACGGCCAGATGTCGGCCAGGGTCCGGATGAGTGCGCGACTGCCACCGATCGATCGCCTCCGGGCGAAGATCTGGTCGAAGGCAGCCTCGCCGAACGTGTCCAGCAGTCGATAAGGCTCGAAACGCTGCGGCAGTGCGAGCAGGTGGGCCCGCCACCAGAGCCGACCCCATACGTGCCGGGTGATGTCGGTGCCGAGCACACGATCTCCCGGAGGTCGGGGATACCTCCAGTACGAGACATCTGGGAGCAACACCAGTGCAATGAAGGCCCAGATGGAGCGGACGGCGGCCTCGCCGGCGACGAGTCCGCACCGCTGGTGCAGCAGCTGAGCGATCTCGAGGTCGAACGTCACGCGGTCCTGACGTCGTCCTTCGTCCGGGAAGCCCGCGCGGCCGGCGACCTCCAGGACGTCGTCACGGAGGCGTTGGAGCTCCTCCTCGGTGACGCGGCGCCCACCAGTGGCGGCGAAGACAGCGGCAGGATGGTGCAACGCGTGTCGGCTGCGCAGCTCCGCGATCGCGAGGTGCTGGTACTCGTGGTGGAGGTTCTTGGCTGCGTCGCCGAGAAGACGCGGATACAGAACGCTCATGCCTCCACCAACAGCTGAGATGACTCCTGGACGCGGCTGCTGAACAGAGCAGGCGCTGTCTCACGTTCTCGACGGAGGGCCTCCAGGGAGAAGGCCGGGAAGGCTGTCCGGGCCACGTTGAGGAGGAGTGCCCCCAACGACCCGGTCGGGTACTGGACGTCCTCCTTGAGGTCGTCCAGGGTCAGTGCCCTGTCCAGGAGGACCCGGAGGACGTCTGTCCGCAGTGCGGACAGGACTCGACGATCGGCTTCGGTCGGCGAGGAGGCGGCCTCGACGGCACGCATGACCACGGTGTGCCGCTCATTGAGCAGCAGGAGGATCGACCCGAGTGCGGCAGCCTCGAGGTCCTCGTCGATGTGCAGGTACCAGGCTGCACCGGTCGGGTAGGGCAGCTCGTGGAAGTCGGCGGTGGCAATGGGGAAGAGGGTGCTGTCGGCTTCCAGCGTGAGGCGATGCCGGTCCGACCACAGGACGCTGCCTGGTCTGGTCGCTGCTGCGGGAGAAGCGCCTGGTGCGGATGCCCGGAGGATGACGCTGGTGATCAGCTCGAGGCCGCCACCGAGGTCATCTCCCGGCAGCCGGAAGTCGATGCTCGTCTCAAACCCGTCCTCCGGAGGGAGGGAGATGCGCCAGGCCCGACCGCGGAGAGCGGAACTGCTGGCGAACCACTGCACGCTCACGTCGAGCGTGGCGTCGATCGGGAGCCCGCACAGTCGACGGAGACGTAGCCCGTCGACGGAGCCGGCCCGATGGAGAGCGAGGGTGGTGCTGTAGTCCCAGTCGCGCAACGTGTCGGTGAGAGGCTCTGCCCCGTCGGGAGTCAGACGGGACCAGGGGCCGACGGTGACCACGTCCGCTGGTGGACGGAGGAACGGGAAGACCCGAGTCACGGACCGACCTCCGCGGTGTCCTCGGCCTGCATTGTGGCCACGACGGCGATGTCCGTAGCGGTGTCCGCCACGGGGATCACCACGAGATCGACCTCGATCGGGCCGTCCACCATGCACAGGCCCTCATCGACGACACGGTCGCCGGCTCGCCAGTGCTTGACGCGTGGTCGAGCTGCACCCGCGGGAGGGTCGTCCTCGCGCCCTTCCAGCGTCGCGATGGACAGCCGCGCCTCCAACTGGACAGGTCCCTGCGCGTTGACCGCATACCGGGCGACGAGGACGACGCTGCCCGCGTCGTCCTCGACGTGCGGTTCGACGATCGTGACGATTCGCGTCCGACTGGACGTGCCGGGCTTCTCGATGCCCGTCCCGTTCGGTTCCGTGCCGGTCTGACCGCTGGACGGCCCTGTCGCCGCGTTCTTGCGCTTGCCGGTCCCGGTGGGCGGTTGCTCGGAAGGCGAGGCGAACGCCGAGGCGACCAGCCCACCGAGGTAGTTGCTCACAGCGCCCAGCGCGGTGCGTGAGCTGGTCGACGCTGCACTCTGCACGGGCGCCCGGAAGACCGCCAGAACCTCCCTGAGTCGCTGGAACGTGACTCGCACGAAGGTCCGCTCCGGACCTGTGAGCTGCTCGTACACCCAGTTGTCGTGGGTGGGTGGTTCGGCAGCGGCATAGACCTCGTCCAGCTCGTCGTCGGCGCGGAACACCCCTGCGTAGACGCTGTGCACGGAGCTCGTGGTAGGGCCCTCGTGATAGCGGACGACCAGCTCCGGTGAGCGCATCAGACAGACGTGGTGAGGGTCCCCGTCCACTCCTGCGAAGGACGCGGCCAGGGAGACGGCGCTCGGCTGCATGGGCACCACGACCTGTCGGTCCAGAGCGAATCTGCCCAGGCGCTGACGGGGGTTGCCGCACTCCAGCGTGCGGCCGGCGTCCGTCGGTAGCCGGCGGTAGGCCGATACGAACATGCGCAGGGGATACGAACGCGCCGGATCGGGCGGGGTGAACGAACGGCCGTTCGCGACCACCTCGGGTACGAGCCGCTCCGTACCGCGCTCAGGCAGCATGATCGGCCAGAGCTGCCAGGAGATCGTCTCGGCGAGGTGTTGGGCCGCCTGGTCGACGTCGTCCAGGTCGTCGAGGTCGGGGTCGATGACGACCAGGGTGGTTCCTGACTCGCCCGGGGCGAACGGGGTGAGACCGAGGGCCCGTGCCACTTCGTCGGCGTCCTCCCCGATGAGCGGTTCGACGTGGCCCTCCTGGACATCGCCCCACCAATGACGTCCGGTGAAGGGGCGGCTCTCCTCGTCCACCCGTTCGCGGCTGTCGAAGGAGCTTCCCAGCGCGATGCCGATGAGACGTGAGCTCAGGACGTCGTCCTCGCCGGCGGTACGCGTGTAGACCAGGATGGTGCCGACCCGGGAGAGGCGATACAGGACCGCCTTGCCGTAGCCGTACGTACCACCGCCCTGCGCGGTGTCCCGCTTCTCCCCGACGTTCAGGACGAACGAGATCCAGTCACGACGGCCTTCGGCCAGCTGATCGGCGCGCGTCGGGCCCCCAAGACCCTTGGTCCCGCGGTCGACCACCGATAGCAGCCGTAGGTTCGGGGTCCGCACCACACGGCCGACGCCCAGATGGTCCTGGACGCTGATCGGCGGGGTCAAAAGACGCTCCCAATTGCGCCGGTAGGCCGGCGCGACGCTCGTCAGCTCGAGCCGGTAGGTCGTCTCGACCCCGGGAAGCCGTGCGTCCCACGAGTTCTGTGCGGTCTCGCGGACGAACACCGTGAGGGGGTCGACGGGTGGGCGTCCGAGCTGGTTGCGGATGCCCTCGGACGCGATTGCGCCGGTCGGTGGGAACGGCTGCGACCACCAGCGCGGCGTGGTCATGCGTGCCCCAGGAGGAAGCGCGTCGGCTCGACGTGCGTGTGATGGGCGAGGGCTGGCGGGGCGTCCAGATCGACCGTGTAGTCGATCGGACCGACCCCACTCAGAGCGGCATCTCCGGTGAGGCCCGCGGTCGTGATCCGGGGGAAACCACGGCCGACCTGATAGGTCCTGCTCTCGATCACGTCGAAGACCCTCCGGGCGTAAACCTCCCGGTCCCTCTCGTCATAGCCGACCTTGCGCAGCAACACCCGGAAGGTGGTGGTGTCGTCGGTCAGAGCGAGGATGTCGTCGACGAGGTCAGGGACGGAGATGCCCTGCTGGCTCTGCACCCGGAGCCAGAGGAGGACGAGTCCGCCCTCGGTGCTGACGTCCAGCTGGTCGACACCGTGGACGTGGACCGTTCTCCCCTCGGGCGCCGTAGTCGTCTTGAGCTCGACTGCGCGGGAGCCGCGGTGGAAGTCCTGGGCGGAGCCCGTAGGACCGGTCCAGAAGGCGACGGCGCCGGGGTCGACTGCGATCAGCGACTGGAGGAAGTGCAGTTCACCGAAGAGGCCGGCCAACGCGGACGACGTCAAGAGGGGGCGAGCGCCGGCGAGCAGCGCGCGCCAGTCCTTGAGGACGTCGCGCAACGCGGCAACGGCACGGTCCGGAGCAGCGTTGATCCGGTCGGTCACCTCGACGCACAGAGCCGTGAAGAGGTCCTGCAACCGTTCGTCCATAAGCTCGAGCGAGGCGTACTGCTGATAGCGCCGCTCGTCCTCCAGAGCTCGGCGACGTAGGACGACGGCTTCGCCGTCGACCGCCTCCTTCAGGCTGTGCCCAGCGGCGAGTGGCACCAGCAGATGCCGGTGTCCCTGAGCGTCGACAGCGACCTGGAGCTCGCCGGGAGGAGTGCGCGCGCCGATCGAAACCGAGCGGAAGGCCGCGACGACCGGCTGCTGCTCGAGCACCGACCAGAGCCGCTCCAGGTCGGCGGAGTCGACGGTCACGCGGCCTCGTCGTCCTGCTCCAGGACCGACAGGTCCTCCTCCTCCACGATGACGTCCGACAGGTCGGCGCTCCAGTACTCGACGTCCGAGTCGGATGTGCCGGGTCGGGGCTTCGGGAAGACGAGGGTCACTCCGATGACCACATCGTCGGTAGGTGCGGCCAGGGGCACACGCCCGGCCCGGTCGGTGTTCGACTCGGGCTCGATCGGATAGATCAGCAGCAGGCCTTGATCCGGGCGCTGGGCGTTCCGTAGTCCGAGGATCTGGTCGCGGCTGCCAATGTCCTCGCCATCGACGACGAGGTCGATGGTCTCGTCGCGCCGGCTGCTCAACGTCTTGATGTCCGCAACCGCATCCAGGACGGGTCCCGACTCATGTCCCAGACGGGAACGCTTGACCATCCGTATGGCCACCTCGTTGCCGAGGTCGCAGCGGTCGGTCGTCGCGCCGGAACGGGAGTTTCCGACTACGGCGACACTCCACTGCCCGAGGGCACCCTTGCTGACGCGCTTGGCGATGTAGTCGAGCAGCCGAGTGCGGTCACCGTCGGAACTGCGCTCATCGAAGGCGTAGTTCGTCAGGAAGGCCCGGACGTCGTCATGAGGTACCTGGGTGAAGAGCGCGGTCTCCGCTCGAGGCGGCGTCTCCCTCACTCCATGACGGTGAGCGTCGCCGATCAGGGATCGAGCAGCCACGGCGTTCGACGCCAGGATCTCCGCCCCGCCAGGGCCGACGTCGAAGAAGCGCGACTCGACGAGAGTTCCGCCATAGGCAGCGTGCGCCAGCACAGCCGACTTCATCTTGGCCTTGGCTGTGATGCTCATCTTCGGATGCGATCGGAGTCGGACCGCGAACGTCAGAGGCGTCTCTGCAGGGTTGTGCATGTAACGGTCGATGTCCCGGCGCATGTCCGCCTCGACGGTGGCCAGGTGGCTGAACCACTCCTTCAGCTCGTCGGTCATCCAGATTCGCGGGAGGTCGCCGTAGCCGGTCCGGTAGCCGAACCACCGACCCATCTGGAGCAGGGTGTCGTAGGCGGACACGGCCCGCACGAAGAGACTCGACACCAATCCCTCGAGCGTCAGGCCTCGGGACAGTGTGTTGCCACCGATCGCGATGGCGGTCACGGGACCGGACTCGTAGTTCAGCCGGTCGGTGCTGCGGTAGTTGTCGATGATGATGCGCGTCTCGCGAACGACGGTGGGCATCTCGTCGATGAGAGTCTCGAAGGCGACCGGCTGCTCATCGAAGTCGGCTGACGGGACCAGGCCCGTCTCCCGCTCCCAGGCCGATCGCAGACGATCGATCGTGCGCTCGTCGTTGCGCTCCAGACGCGCCAGAGTGGAGGAGCGAAAAGCCAGCAGCGGGTCCTTGAATGCCTCGTGGACCATGGTCTCGGTCGTCGTGTGGACGAGCATCGTCGAGTGAGGGTTGCCACCACCTCGCACGTGCCGTGCGGCAGTCGCCAACCAGAACCACTCGACCGCTGCTTGCAGCGAGTGCGTGATCGCCGGCTGGAAGGTGGACGCTTCCTTCTTGTTCCGTGGCTTGAGGTCGGTCACCTCGTCGTCCGGGACGGTGCGGACCATGTCGTAACCGCCCGGCAGGTCAGCCGGGTCCTCGCCGTCGAGCAGGTCGCGACCGAAGAGGACCTCGGCCCCGTGGTAGCCGACCGGTTGCGGGAGGTTGACGATGAAGTCCCTCGGATAGAAGTCCTCTTCGGCCGAGGGATCGATCAGCAGGTTCGCGAACGGTGTCGCCGTGTAGCCCACGTACCCGACGCGGGGGAACTTGGCCAGGACGTCGAAGAGCAGCGGATTGATCTTCGAGGTGGCGACGGTCGACTGGTCGGCCTCGTCGTCGATGATCAGGGTCGGGCAGTCCTCGAGGTACTCACCCGCGTTGGCCAGCCAGGTCCTCAGCTTCCGGAGAACAGCTGCGTTCTTCTTGACCACCAGGAGTAGCCGCTGATCCGTCGCAGCGAAGAATGCCTTCGGGTTCGGCGGTGGCACGAAGTCGTGGGTCTCGCTCGTGACTTGGTGCCACTGCCCGGGGTTGGCCTCCACGAGGTCCTTGACCAGGCGGATCTGCGTCTGGCGGCGAAGCGTGTTGTGGATGCCGGACAGGACGATGAACAGGCGGTAACCGCGATCGGCCGCCTTGGCCATCACGGCGGTGAAGTTGGTGGTCTTTCCCGACTGAACGAAACCGACGACGAGACCACGTGTCCGGAAGGTGTCCTGCTTCGGGTGCTCGAGGAGCGCGACGATCTTCGTGGACGACTTGTCGATGGACGCGACGTTCTCGGCGCCGAACCCCTTGCGCTGCATGGTCGACTCGAGAGCCGGCCAGTTGCGGTCGTTCTCCATGTCCGGGCCCGTGTACCAGGTCCGTCGTCCGTCCAGGAAGACAGAGGACGGTTCGTCGAGGTCGCGGATCTTCAGGCTCTCGGCTTCGTGTCGCTCCCGGACCGCCCGGATGTCGGCAGCGTCGGCACGAAACAACTGCAGGCTCTTCACTGCGTCGTGCGGCGTCATGGACTGTGTGAACTGCAGGAAGACCTTGTAGAGCTGGTCGACCTGTTCCCCCGTGCCAGATGTCACTGCAACCCCTCCGTTGGCGTGCCCCCGAGAGGGTAGGCGCGCATCGTTTTCGGGCCACGCCCGGTTCGCAGGAGTGCGGAGCGGGTGCAGCTCTTGTTCCGTGCGGTGCTGATGGGACCTGGCTCGGCGGAGTCCCGGTGAGCCGGCGAGGCGCGCGCCGATCACGGCGACCGTAGGAGCCACTCGATAGCGTGCAGGCGTGTCAAGAACCTGCCTCACCATGCTCGATCTGTTCGCAGGATGTGGCGGCCTCACGCGGGGGTTCCTCGATCACGGCAGCTTCCGCAGCATCGGGGCGGTGGAGCAGGATGTTGCCGCCGCAGCTACCTATTCGGCCAACTTCGATCCCTCCGGGCAGCACACGTTCGCAGGTGACATCGCCGGCTATCGGGACGTCCCCCTCGTGGACCTCGTGATCGGCGGACCGCCGTGCCAAGGATTTTCCGCGCTCGGTAAGCGCGATCCCTCGGATGCACGCAACCAGCTGTGGCGGGAATTCGTCCGGGTCGTCCGCGAGTCGCGGGCCCGGATGTTCGTCTTCGAAAATGTCGACCGATTCGCACGGACGCCCGAGTTCGAGCTGCTGCGGGCTGCGGCAAGTCGCGGTGGGGAGCTCGCCGGCTTCAGGACGCAGGTCTTCCGACTCAATGCCGCTGACTTCGGGGCGCCGCAGAAACGGATACGCACGATCATCGTGGGCTCGAGGATCGGCCCGGTTCCCGACCCCGTACCGACCCACTCGAGATTCCCGGGGGACGGGCGCGACCGGTGGGTGAGCCTCCGGGAAGCATTCCTCCAGGGTGACAGCGTCTTGGAGCCCGGCGTTCGCGAGGAGTGGTTGCCCGAGGTCTCGGTCGACTTCCAGGGCCGAGGAATTCCAGGGGTCTTCAAACTCCAGGACCTCCACGTCACGCGCCGCTATGCCCTCACCTCGCAGATCCGTTACGCCCACATCCAGCCTGGGCAGAGTCGTTTCCAGCTACCTGACGAACTGCAGTACCCCTGTTGGCGACGGCACACGACGGGAGCGGGTGACGTCCTCGGTCGACTCAAGTGGGACGAGCCCGCCGTCACGATTCGCACGGAGTTCTTCAAGCCGGAGAAGGGCCGTTTCCTGCATCCACAGTGGGAGAACGGTGGCGCGCAGATCAACCGCGCTCTCACTCATGCTGAGGCCGCGGTGGTCCAGGGCTTCGACGAGCGCCATGTTTGGTGCGGGACCAAGGCAGAGATTGCCCGCCAAATCGGCAACGCGGTGCCCCCGGTGCTGGCGCATGCGGTGGCCGCGTGCGTGGCGCCTCGCCTTGAGGCCGCTAGGTCGTGAGGTGGGGGAGTGGATCCTGTACTTCCATGCGTCCCGCAGGCGAACCGGCAGAGGGTCTTCGACGGTCTGATCCATGGGCTTGCTGCCGAACGTAGGAAGTCTCCAGCCGCACCCGCCCGGACGCGGCTGGGTCTCAGCCGCTGCGGCGCCTGGCTTTCTGGAATCAGCGGCCGAAGGTGACTCAGGGCTGAGCGGCGGCACGGTCCGCCGGTCCGGAGAACGAGGGGCCCGTGGGACGCGAGTTCTTACTGAAGACTCTCGCCGGGGTTGGCGGCCAGATGCTGGGTGCGGCGGACGTCGATTGCCTGTTCCCTTGGCAGGCTGGTCCCTGCTGTGGCTGCTACAGCTGAGCCGACCTGGATGGGTGTGAGAGTGACGGTTATGTCGCAGTTGATGTTCGAAAACGACTTCAAGGACGGAGCGCACCCGGTCGCTGAAATCGCTGATGCCGTGGAGCGCTTGTCGGTGCAGCCGCGGCTGAGGCAGTGGACCAGCCTCTCCGCCTGTGTTCTCGATGCCGTGTGGAGCGTCGGTTCGCATTACGACCGCGTCGTCGTACCCCTGGTGCACCGCGTCCTGGAGCCTGCCGCGGCAGGTCCTCTGGTTGCCGAGGCAGTACCGAGCGCCGACAGCCATCCGCTCCCTCGACTGCTCACTCGCTTCCAGGACGGTGAGGCCCTCGCGGCTGCTGCCAACAACCGGCAACGGACGTCCACTCGGAACGGCGTGACCAAGGCCGAAGCGGCAGTCGGCTTCGCCCGCACCTTGGTCGGTCACGGCGTTCTCGGACTAGAGGACCTGCCCCGGCTCCTGGCCGATCAAGAGTCGTGGTCGGGCGTTGATAGGGCGCTGAGCCGCCTCCCGGGTGAAGGGCAGTACGGCGTCCGGCGGAGCTACTTCTGGATGCTCTGCGGTGTCGAGGGCCTGATCAAGCCGGACCGCATGGTGATGAGGTGGCTGGCTCCCTTTGGCGTGCGCGACCCGATTACCGCATGGCAGGTGCTGGCTGAGGTCGCTTCGCTTCTCAGCGACCGTGTCGGATCAGGTGGTCCGCTGGTTACCCCGTGGCAGATCGATCACGCAATCTGGCTGGCGACGCGTCAGTCCAACGTCGGTCCGAGCAACTGACGTGGGCGATCAGTACAGCCGAGAGACTCTGGCCTCGTTGAGGCTTCCCAACGCTGCAGGAGTAGACGATGAACGATGAGATCCAGCTGATCAGTGATGGTGACGGCCTCGCGGTGATCGGGGATGCGGCGGCTGTCGAGCGCTTCCTCATCTCAGAGGACCTTTCTTCCTCAAGAGCACTCGACCTGACCCGGCTGAGGGATGTCCTGGGCCACGGAGCCGCGATCGCGCAAGCGGGTTCCGGGATCGCTGAGCATTCTGGTCGCTGGGTGAAGCTGACGGAGAAGTCCGCGCGCCTCGTCGAGCAGCACGGGCTGAGGGTGAATTCGACGTCGGGGCTCAGCACAGGTGTGGTCAAGGGCGACAAGGGCCAGATCAAGGGATTCGTCGAGTTCGCGAAGGTGCCCGGAGCGCAGTTGACCAACCCGGCGCTCTTGACTGGTGCCGCGGGCATCATGGCGCAGCTTGCGATGAAGCAGACCATGGACGAGATCACCGACTACCTCGCCACCATCGACCAAAAGCTGGATGACGTGCTCCGCGCTCAGGAGGACGCTGTCGTGGCAGACATGATCGGGGTGGGCTTCGACGTCGAAGAGGCCATGAGCATCCGAGAGCACGGGGGCCGGGTCAACGAGGTCACGTGGTCGAAGGTGCAGGCCACGTCGTCGACGATCGCGCGCACCCAGGCGTACGCGTTGCGTCAACTCGACGCGATAGCGGAGAAGATGGAGGGCAAAACGAGGGTCGGTGACCTCGCCGATACGACCAAGGAAGCCGATTCCAAGGTTTCGGGGTGGCTCACTGTGCTGGCGCGTTGCTTCCAACTGCAGGACGCGATCGCCGTGCTCGAACTGGACCGGGTGCTGGACGTGTCGCCGGACGATCTGGACGGGCATCGCCTCGGCCTGAAGGCGTCCCGGCAGAAGCGGCTGGACACCATCGCGCAGACCACCGAGCGTCTACTGGCCCGCATGGATGCCGCCGCGCGCACGGCCAACTCGAAGGTGCTGCTAAACCCGACCACGGCCCCGGCCGTCGTGCGGTCGGGGCAGCATGTCGCGACCGCCATCAAGGGATTCCACGCACCGCTCGGGATCGAGTCCAGTAGGCAGTCACTGGAGGCGAGAGCCTGGATGGAGGCGGCCTCAGAGCTCAAGGACAGGGTGGTCGAAACTGGAGCAGAGCGCGTCGATGCTTCCAGGCGCCTCGGAGGCGAGACCTTCGAGCGAGCCAAGTCCATGACAGGCAGGTTTTCGAGCGGGATCGCCGAGAGGGCGCTCCGTCGGCGCGGGAGCGAGGAGGCACACGACGAAGCGGAGTGAGCGTCAACCTTCGGGCGCGGGTGCCGATGCAGTGAGGCCCTGCTTGGTCTCCTGGTCACCGCTCGGGGGCTGACCAGGGCACGAGTTCGGCGGCGGTGGGCACGTACAGCGGGTGTTTCGGCTCGCCATGCAGCGTGATCCCCAAGCACAGCGGGCGGTCGAGCAGGGGAGTGACCGACCGCGACCGCCCGTGCAGCTTTCCGTGTGACCCCCACGCGGCAATGGTTTGGGGCGCCTTCGCGGTCAGTAGACGCAGGGTCGCGTCGTTCGCCGGGCCGACTGGGTGCGTGGCCTGCCGGAGCGCCTGCGGGTCGGTGTGCCGGTAGGCGAACAGGTTGACGATCACCAGTCCGCTGCGGCCGGCCGAGCGACTGCGCGCGATGCACTTTTCCAGCGTCGGTCGCCGTCGCTTCTCAGTGTCCCCGGTTGCCGGGTTGAGCAGCACCCACACGTCGGTGGTCGCCAGGTCCGGCCCGCCCCACCAGCGCCCGAACGCGTACCGGTAGACCATGTCGAGGGAGTAGAGGTACCGCTCCGGCAGAACGTCAGGCGATACGCCGGCCCGGTCCTCCAGACCCAGCTCTGTCGCCAGCTGATCGAACGGATCCATCACGCCCAGAGTGTCAACCATGGCTGGCTCAGCTGACGCGATCGAGTGCGGCGGTAAAGGTCGGGTTCCACTCGCTCAGGTGTGGCCAGCGGTCGTGGACGGCGGCGGTTGCCTCGGCCGCCGACAAGCCCTGACTGCGGCGGAGCCAGGCCCGCAGGACCAGGCCGGTTCGCGACTGGCCGGCGTGGCAGTGCACCAGCACCCGCCGTCCGTCGGCCCGTAGCGCGGCGATGTCGGCGAGCACGTCGGCCAGCACCGCGTCGAGCTCAGAGTTCGCGTCGTCGTCCGTCAGGTAGGCGAACCGCTGCACCTCGTGCCCGAACGGCGTCCCCGTCCGGCACAGCGACACCACCGCGAAGTCCGGCGCCGACGACCGGGCGCCGTCCAGGTCAGCCGCCCAGACGCCGTCGGCGACCTCCCGCGCCGCCAACCCGGCGGTCCGCGGCGGCTCGTACTTCCGACCCGCAGCGCCATCGAGCGCAGCGGCCAGGGAGTGCAGGTCGGCAAGCCGCCACTCGCCGGCGAAGCCGGGCACCCGGCCGTGCACCGCCGACGTCCAGCGCATCGGGATGCCGGCGATGCCGAACACCGCCCCGGCCAGCCCGCCGGCGACCGCGGCCACCGTGTCGGTGTCGCCGCCCAGGTCGATGACCGACCGCAGCACCTCCGTGAAGTCCCGGCCGTGCCGCAGTGCCCACACCGCCTGCCCGAGCGTCGGCCACACCGCACCGTTGCTCTCCGTCGCGTCCGCCGGCGTCCAGTCCGGATGCAACGCAACAGCCCAGCGCTCCCGGTGCTCGGGCGCGACCAGGTCCAGCGTCGCCGGGATGGCGGCCAGCGGGTCGCCGCCGTCCAGCGCCACCCGCACCAGCTCGTGGAACACCGCGCAGCCCTCGCCGGCCGACGGGTCGCCGTGGGTCAGCGCCGAGATCCGGCGAGCGGCGTCCATGGAGCCAGCGGTGCCGGCGCGGGCGAACCAGATCGCCGCCGGCGTCGTCCGCATCAGCGAGCCGTTGCCGGCCGCGTGCCCGGAGCGGGCGAAGTGCTCGGCCGCCGCGTCGCGCCACGATCGGCCGGAGCCGAGGACGGCGCGGGTCTGGTTGCCGATGTCCGGCGGATCCGCGGCCGCCCAGCGCCGGAACCGGTCGAACAGGTCAGCTTCGGACAGTCCTCCGTGCTCGACCAGCGATCCGGCGACGAGCAGCGCCAGCTGCGTGTCGTCGGTGAACTCCCCGGGCGCCCAGCCCAGCGCTCCGCCGCCGCACATCTCGGTCGCCACACCTCGCGCAGCGCTCGGGAAGCGGGCAGCAAAGGCCCCGGGCGGGCCGAACTCGAACGGTGCGCCGAGCGCGTCGCCGACGGCCGAACCGATCAGCGCGCCGGCGACACGGTGGCTGCGGGGCATGGGCTGGGTCATCGGACCTCCAGGAGTGATCGACCGACCCGAGTAAGCAGCAAACATGCGCTAATGTCAACGACATGGGCTCCCTGACCGATTACCCCCGCCCGTCGGTGGCCGTGGACACCGCCGTCCTCGTCGTCGACGTCCGGGGCGACGACCTCGGCGTGCTGCAGCACCAGCGCCCGGACGACGCCGCGCACGGCGGGGAGTGGGCGCTCCCGGGCACCTTCCTGCACGAGGGGGAGACGCTGGCCGACGCGGTGCTCCGCTCGCTCACCGACAAGGTCGGCCTGCAGGGCACGCGGCCGGTGCAGCTGCACGTCTTCGACGCCCCCGACCGGGACGACCGCGGCCGGGTGCTGTCGGTCGCGCACGCCGTGCTGGTGCTCGCCGAGGACGTCGCCCCGGTGCTGGCCGACCGCCCCGACGTCCGGGTCGTGCCAGTCAACGATGCTCCGGGGCAGCCGTTCGACCACGACGAGATCGTCCGCCGGGCCGTGCACGCCGTCCGGGCGGACTACGCGCTGCAGCCCGATCCGGTGGGCCTGCTCGGCGAGACCTTCACGCTCAAGGGCCTGCAGGCGTTGCACCACGCGGTGGCGGGACGGCCCGGCGCGGGGGAGGCACGGCCGTCGGTCGACACCTTCCGGCGGCACATGGTCGGCCGGGGCCTGATCGAGACGACGGGGGAGTTCGCCCGCAAGGAACCGGGCGTGCTGGGCAAGCCGGCCGACCTCTACCGGCGCGCAGCGGACTCGCCGGTCGTCCGGCCCGCGCGCAAGACCCGCGAGGCTGCGGCCGGTCCGGTCCGGTCGTTCGGTGAGCTGACCGGGGCCAACGTGGCGCCCGCCCTGCAGCGCCTGGTGGACGACGTCGGCGCGCGGGCGCCGCTCACGCTCACCGCGATGCCGCACTACGTGGCCGTGCGACCGGCGGGCGCCGACCGGGTCGCCGCCTACGCCCGCCCGCAGACCCTGTCGCTGGGCCTCGACCCGGACGACGCGGCTGCGGTCGCCGGCGCGATCCCGGGCGCCCGGCTGGAGCAGCTCTCCGCGGCCACGCACCAGGTGCACGTACCGGCCGGCGCCCTGGCCGGCCCCGTGCAGGCGCAGGCCGTGACCTCCGCACTGGAGCGGGCACTCGCCCGGGTCGCTTCCTGACGCTGGGCGTTCTGTCGGAGGGATCTGCCACGGTCGGGCCCTGACGACGAGGCGACAGGGATGGCATGGACGAGTGGACGCCGCACGACGAGCAGCTCGACGCCTTGGCGGCGACGCTGGACGTCGACCCGGCGACGGTGCTGCGAGCGCTGGGTGGCGGCTGGGCGCGCTGCGAGGTCGACAGCGGGGTCTGGCCGGTCGACGGGTGGGCGCACGCCACCTGGTTCGCGACCGGCGACCCGCTGCAGGTGCTCGCCGGCATCGACTTCCGTTCCCTGGTCCTCGCCCGGCCGGTGATCCGGTGGCGCGGCGGGGTCGGCGTGATCACCGCGGCCGAGGTCCGTGAGTTCGCCCGGGAGGACGTGGCGTTCCAGCCGGAGCTGCTGGCCGACGTGGTGGAGGAGCTGGCCCGGCGCAGCCGTCGGCGGTTCCGCTGGTGCCGCACCTGCCGCGTCCCCAGCGCGCCGGAACACATGCTCGACCGGGACGAGTGCATGGGCTGCGGGGCCCGCTACCGCGGCCTCGTCCACTGAGAGACCGTGTGACTTATCGCCGCCGTAGCAACGATAGGTGCAGGAAGGGGCTTCTCGCGGTGGACCGTCAGTGTTATCGTCGTCCTAGCAACGATTTAGGCTTCTACCTACTGAAACTGCTCGTTCAGCAGCCTTGTCGTTGCTGTGACAACAACAAGGAGGTCGCCATGTCGCTCCCGCCCGGGCCGCGGCGCCGACACAGGGACGAGCTGAGCGGAGTGGGTCGGCTGGTCGCGGACCGACGGCTGGCGCTGAACCTCACCCAGGCGGACCTCGCCGACCTGGCCGGTGTCGGCGTCTCCTCGGTCCGGACCCTCGAAGCCGGTGCCGACACCTTGACCCTCGCGGTCGCCCTGGCGGTTCTCGACGCCCTCGGGCTCGGGCTGGCCGTCGGCCCACGGCCGGCACTCGACGCCGTCCCCGCTGCCGTGCTGCTCCGGCCCGCAGCCGGTTCCCAGTGAGCCCGCCGTCCGTCGCCGACCTGGTCGACGTCGGGGAGGCCGACGTCTTCAAGTCCGGCCGGCTGGCCGGAACGTTGCGCCGGGACGGGGACGACGTGGAGTTCCGCTACGTCCAGGACTACCTGGCCGACCCTGCCCTCCCCGCGGTCGCCGTCACGCTGCCCAAGGACATCGGGGCGGTCCGGGCCACGGCGGGTGCAGTGCCCCCCTTCTTCGCCGGGCTGCTCCCGGAAGGTGCCCGGCTCCAGGCGATCACGGCCGGGGCGCGCACCTCGGTCGACGACCACCTGACCCTGCTGCTGGTGGTGGGCGCCGACGCCATCGGGAACGTGCAGGTGCTGCCGCACGGCTCACCGCCCACCGATCCGCCCGGCCTGCTCGATCCGGAGCGGGCAGCGACCGACGACTTCACCGAGGTCTTCGCCCGGGCCACCTCCACCGACCCCGACCAGCTCGACCGGATCGCCCTGCCGGGCGTGCAGGTCAAGGTGTCCGCGGCGATGCTCTCCACCCCGGTCGGCACGACGTCCGGCCCTGCGATCCTCAAGCTCAACCCCGTCGGCTACCCGCACCTGGTCGAGAACGAGCACTTCTTCCTCGGCCTGGCCGGCGCGTGCGGTCTGCCGGTGCCCAACCACCGGCTGCTGCCCGACCGGGCCGGTCGGCTGGGGCTGCTGGTGCAGCGCTTCGATCGGGTCGTCGACGCCGGGGCACCTCCGCACCGGCTGCCGCAGGAGGACGCCTGCCAGGTGCTCGGGCGCTACCCAGCAGCCAAGTACCGGCTCACCCTGCAGGAGGCGGCGGCCGGGCTGGCCCGTGCCGTCGAGGCCGCCGGTGGATCCAGGCCCCTGGCGCTGCGCCGGATCCTGGAGACGGCCGCCTTCAGCTACCTCATCGGCAACGGCGACCTGCACGGCAAGAACCTGTCCATCCGGCAGGCGCCGTCCGGCCTGGCGGAGCTGACCCCGGCCTACGACCTGTTGACCACCCAGCCGTACACGAGCTGGCGCGACCCGATGGCGCTGCCGATGTACGGCCGGGCGAACCGGCTCACCCGCCGGTGGTGGCTGGACGCCGCCCAACGGCTCGGGCTGGCCGAGCGGGCTCTTCCCCGGGTGCTCGACCGGCTCGTCGACGTCACCCGGGCGAACCTGGACCGGTTGGGTGAGATCGGCTTCGACGACCCGACCACCGACCGGCTGCGGGAGCTCATCTCGACCCGGTGCGACGAGCTCGCCGGCTGATCGGCGGCTCCCCGACGGGGCCGGTGCTCAGGCGGCGGTGATCAGCTGACCCGGACCGTCCCGGACCACCTGCGCCGCCCGCACCACGGAGGCCAGCGCCTCCTCCAGGTAGGGCACCAGCACCGGGTGCCGGCGCCGGTGGCCGAACACCGCCAACGTCTGCTGGAACAACTCGTCCCGGGTCATCCCCGCCCCCGCCCGGCACAGCGCGACCATCGCGTTGCCGATCTCCTGCGGCGGCACGTGTTCCAGCGGCCGCTCGCCGTTGCCGGCCTGCCGCCGGAACCCGGTCCAGGTCGCCCGGTCCAGCGAGCTCGGCCAGCAGAACTCCGCGGACGGGTCCGGCAGCAGCGCCACGAGCGAGTCGATCCGGGCCGCGTTCACCCGGGGCACCCCGAACGCGGCCGCGGTCAGCGTCGCCAGCCGGTCCCGGTGCACCGGGCCCTCCGCCTCGATCCCGGCGGCCAGCACCCGGCGCACCAGCCGCGCCACCTCCGGATCGCCCAACCGGCGCAGCATCCCCGGGTCACCTGCCCGTTCCGGTGTCCAGAAGCGGAACGGGCGCTCGCCCTCCAGCCGCACCGCGGTGACCGCCGGTCGGGCCACGACCCGCACCGGTTCGGCGTCGAGGCCCCTGGCCACCGGATCTGCCGTGGCCTCGGGAAGAGCCGGAGCAGCAACGGGGGTGGGGGCCGGCAGCAGCTGCGCCGGCGCGACCGCGGCCGCCACGGCGGCGACCAGCCGGTCCAGCACCGTCTCCCGGTCGGCCAGCCACGCCGGCAGCCACACCCGCTCGACGGCCGGCCAACCGTGCGCCGCCAGCGCGGCGGCCGGCAGCTCGTCCCGCTCGACCGCGGGCCGCGCGGCCCAGGCCGGCCCGTCGAGCAGCACGGCCAGCAACGCCTGCTCCGGTGCGTCCGGGCGGGCGACGGTCAGGTCGATCCGGAACGCCGAGCGCCCCACGTCGGTGGCCACCACCAGGCCCCGGTCGCGCAACGCCCCGGCGATCTCCGCGCAGTGCGCGTCAGGTACCCGGGCGCCCTCCTGCGGCACGGCGTCCGCGGCGTCCAGGTAGCTGCGCAACCGGCGGACGCCGGCCTGCGAGGTCGTTTCCGGCTGCACCGCCGACGGGGCGAACGATGCGAAGACGACGACCTGCCGGCGGGCCCGGGTCACCGCGCCGGCCAGCACCTGCCCACCGCCGGCCCGGCTCAGCGGACCCAGGTCCTCCAGCGGCAACCGGCCGCGCCGGTCGGGCGAGCACCCCAGCGACAGCAGCACGACGTCCCGCTCCTGCCCGGCCACCGCTGCGGCCGGGCGGACCAGCAGCTCGCCCCCGTCCAGCGCGGCGACCACCCGGTCGCCGCCCGTCCCGCGCAGCAGCGCCTCGATCAGCCGGCGCTGCGGCGGGTGCAGGGTCAGCACGAGCAGCGACGGGACGCCGTCCGGGGAGTCGGCGAACCGCCGGCACACCTCGGCAGCCACCGCCGCCGCCTCGGCCGGGTTCGTCTGCCGCTGCGCGCCGGTGCGGGCGAACGCGCCGTCGACCCGCACCAGCGAGACCGCCTGCCCACGCCCCGGACCGGGCACCGTGCACGTGCGCCGACCGGGCGGCAGCGCGGCGACCAGCGAATCGTCCTCGGTGCGCAGCTGCCAGGTCAGCTCCTGGCGCGGCACACCGGCCCGCAGGCAGGCGGTGAGCAGATCCTCGGCCGGGGCCTCGTCGACCGCGGCCGCCGGGAGCAGGCCGGCGACGTCCCCGACCACCACGGCCGACCGGGCGCGGCCCAGCGCGCCCAGCGCGTCGCGCACCGGCAGCTGCGTGGCCCCGTCCACCACCACCAGGTCGAACGAGCCGGCCGTCGCCGGCAGGAACCGGGCGGCGGCATCCGGCGTGGCCAGCACGCACGGGGTCAGCGCTGCGCCGGCCGGGTCGGCGAGCAGTGCCCGCACGCCCACCGCGTCCGGGACCCGGTCGACCACCGGCCGCGCCGCGCGCGTCCGGGCCGGGACGTCGGCGGCCACCGCCACCCGCCGGGCCGCGGTGCCGGCGAGCAGCCGGCGCACCGCCCCCTCCTGCGCCACCGCGTCGGCCGCGGTGAGCCGGGCGGCTGCCGTGCGCTCGGCGGACGACGCCTCGGCGAACCCCCGGTCGAAGGCGGCGACCGCGTCGGCGGCCGGTACCGCGCCGGTCAGCAGAGCGGTGCGGGCCCCGGTCAGCCCGGCTGCCCCCAGCAGTTGCAGGGAGTGCAGCACCTCGAGCCAGCGGCCCAGCGACGGCAGCCCGAACTCCTCCACCGCGCGCTCCTCCGCGGTGGCCTCCCAGCGGGGAACCGGCCCGACGTCGCCGGCCCAGCTCGCCAGGTGCTCCGCCGGGGTCGTGCACGCGGCCGGCAGTGCGGACAGCGCCGCGAGGAGGTTCCGGACGGCGCCCGCCCGGGCCGCGTCCGGAACCGGTGCGGTGTCCAGGAACCGGCGCAGGTGCGCAGCCGAGTCGGGTCCGGCGAGGGCTGCGGACAGCCGGCGCAGCTGGGCCACCTGCCGGTCGACCAGCAGCGGGTCGGTGAACGGGTTCCAGTGCCACGGCACCCGCAGCCCGGCCACGGCGCCCGCGCGTTCGGCGAGCTCGCGGGCGGAGCTCTGCACCGCGACGAGATCGGCCAGCAGCGCCGGCACCTCGGTCGGCTCGACCCGGGCGCCCGGTCGGAGCACCGGGGCGAGCTCGGCCAGCACGGCCGCCAGCCGCTTGCCCCGGCCGAACCGGCCCGAGTCCGCAGCCTGCTCGGCGTCCGCGGCGAGCCCGGGCAGTGCCAGGTCCAGCGCCCGCGGGTCGGCGACGTCCAGCCCGGGTTGCGGGGTACCGGTGAGGTCGGCTGTGGCGGCGAGGAGCTCGTCGACCGCCTGCGCCCACCCCGGCGACCGGACGGCGTCCAGCTCGGCCAACGGCACGGCCGGACCGTCGAGCACGGTCGCCACCGCGGCCAGGTCCGGCACCGGCACGGCGGCCACGACGCGGGCCAGCGGCCCGGCCGAGGGCAGGGCGGCCAGCGCCGAGTCGACCGCGGTCACCGCCGCGTGCACGGCGACCGGGTCGGCGTCCGCGGCGTCGATGAACCCCCACGGGGAGCCTGGCCGGAGCTGCGTGCGGGCGGCGACCGAGGGCAGGGCGGCGAGCTGCCGGCGGATCGCGGCGACCGTCCGGGTGGAGGCATCGGTGGCGAAGGAGGTGGGCACCGGCAGCGCGGCCGTTCCCGGCCCGGTGGTCAACAGCGCGGTGTGCGCCGTGTACAGCGACGGGCCGGCGGCGCTCGGTGCGTGCAGCCGGTCGGCGTAGTCCGCCAGCGAGCTGCGGACCGCCCGGAGCTCGGCCGGTAGCTCGGCCGGCAGCTGGTCCGCCGGGCCCGGACCGGCCCCATCGGCGGCGGCCAGCAGCTGGGCGCGCACGGCGGCCGGGTTGGTCGCCCGGTGCAGGCCGAGGGTGAGCGGTCCGAGCCCTGCCGCGGCCAGCCGCTCGGCGACGACGTCCAGCTCGGCGGGTCGGGGGGCGAGGACGAGCACCCGCTTGCCGCCGGTGACCGCGGCGACCACCAGGTCGGCGGCGGTCTGGGTCTTGCCGGTGCCCGGTGTGCCCACCAGCACGAACGTGCGCCCGGCGGCACCGGCGGCCACTGCGCGCAGCTGCGCCTCCCCGGCCGGCAGCGGCAGCGTGGCCGACAGCTCGGCCAGGTCGACGTCCGGCGCCGGGACCGGGTCCAGGAACGGCTGACCGGAGCGCAGCAGCACCGGCACCAACGGGTTGCGCAGCGCGGCGGCGCCGAGCCGGTCGGCGTCGGCCTGGACCCGGATGGGGGCCACCGGTGCGAGCACCAGGTCCGCGGTCGGTTCCACCCGTCCGGGCAGCCCCCGCCGGGCCAGCTCCTGCCGCAGTTCCGCGACGGCCGCAGCGGGGTCGGGACCGTCGGTGCCGGGAGCCGACAGCGCCGGGACCGCCAGCCCCGCCCACCGGTCCAGCTCACCGAGCAGCCGGCTGTTCGGGGTGATCGCGCCGGCCGGGTCCAGGGTGAGCCGGTAGGCGCCGGTGCCCGGCGCACGGTTGAGGACGACAGGCACCAGCACCAGCGGTGAGCGCACCGGCCGGCCGGCCCCCGCCCAGGTCAGCGAACCCAGCGCCAGGTGCAGGTCGCTGCGGCCGGTCTCCTCCCGGAGCGTCTGCTCCCGGTCGGCCACCGCGCCGACCCGGGAGGCGTAGTCGGTGGAGCAGACGTCGGCGTAGAGCCCACCGTGCCCGACCAGCAGCTCCTCCAGTTGGTGCGGCGGGAGGTCGGTGGCGGTCCGGATGCCCCGTTGCCGGGCCGCGGCGCCGAGCTGGTCGACGGGCAGCAGGGTCACCGGCGCCCCGGCGGTGATCCGCTCGACGAGCGCACCCAGCCGGCCGGCGGGCACGGTGAGCCGCAGTGCGCCGCTGTCCGGGTCGGCCGCCGGCCGGTCGAGGTCGAGCAGTGCGAACGGGGTTTCCGGAGCCGCGGCACCGCCCGGCGCCCGGGTGCCTGCTCGCCGGGCCGGCCGGTGCGCGGTCAGCTGCCCGGCGGCCTGCGGCAGGGGCAGCGGGGCGATGCCGTCCAGCCGGGCGCGGTGCACGTCGGTGACCCCCAGGACCCGGCTCAGGTCGCCGGTCAGCCAGCCGGCGACCGCGGTCCGGTGCAGGTCCCCGAAGGTCGCCGGCTCGGCGGTGGACTCCAGCAGCGAGGTCTCGACCAGCTGCACCTGCCCGCGCCCCACCAGCTCGGCCAGGGCGGCCACGTCGGTGCTCGCTGCGCTGTCGGCGCAGCGGTCCACCCGCCAGTAGCCGAGGAAGGCGTGGTCGGTGGTCACCCACAGCAGCGGCCGGATCCCGGCGTGCTCCAGCGCGGCGGCCAGCGTCACCGTGGCGTCCAGGCTCGTCGCGGCGCGGTCCTCGAGCACCTCGCCCGGCGTCCGTACCCGCTGCGGCACGTCGCTCCACCCGGTGACCGACCGGCGGTGCCGGATCCCGCGGCGCAGCATGGCCGCCACGATCGCCTCGGCGGTCTCGTCGATCCGCTGCGCGTCGGAGGGACCGGCATCGACCGTCGGGTCCCCGGTCCGCAGCCGCAGCAGGTCCGCGGCGGCGCCGACCAGCCCGGCGACCGCTGGGTCGTCGGGCAGCACGTGGGCGGCGAGCAGCTCCAGCGCCAGCGGCGTCGGTGCAGCCAGCCACTGCCCGGCGGGCAGCACCCGGACCGGGGTGCGCGAGCTGCCCAGCAGCCGCCCGTCGCCCTCGACCCGGACCTCGACGGTGCCCGTGCAGGGCTCGGTGACCGCGGCCAGGAGGTGGGGGTCGGCCAGCAACCCGACGTCCCCGAGCACCGTCGGCCGGGCGGGGTTGACGTCGGCCGTCAGCTCGACGGGACGGCCGAGCGGGCCGTCCGCCGTCCGGAGCTGCACCGTCACGGTCACGCCCTGGGCCGGGCCGCCGGTCAGCGTCAGCCCGGGAACCACCGGCACGCCCGCCCGGGCGAGCGCGACGCCGACCACGGGAACGCAGCCGACCTCGATGGACACCCCGGGACCCGGTGCCGTGTCGTGCCGTGGGCACGGCGAGTCGCCCATGCGGCGTTTCTACCTGCCAGCAGGCTCCCGGGCCGGGAGCCCGGGCGGGCATGGGACGACTGGGACGAGAGGTGCGGCGGCCGCCGCCGCCAGAGCACGAGCTGAGCCGTGCACCGGTCGACGAGAACCTGTGGTGCTGACGGTGCGCGGCCGAGGACCTGGTCCACCCCGCTGAGCGGGAAGCTCTCGATCGGCACTCCGGTGCCGTTCCGCCGTGGTCGCCGAGCGCCGGACGGCCAGGCTCAGGCGTTCGTGTCGACGACAGCCAGACCGTCACCCCGCCACGCGTCGAGCAGCTCCCGGTCGCCGCTGACCGCGGCCAGGTCGTCGCCGGCGACGGCGAGCGCGGCCGCACAGTGGACGGCGTCGTAGCCCCGCAGGCCGTGGCGCAGTGCGGCGGCCGAAGCCGCCCGCAGCCGTGGCTCATCTGCAGGTACGACGGTGACGTCGCTCCACAACTGGTCCAGCAGGTGCAGGGCGGCGTCGCGGGCTGCGCGGGTCATGCGGCCGGCCCGCTTCGTACGGGCCAGTGCCGCCGCTGCCTCGACATGTCCGACCGCCGAGCAGAGCACCGCGTCGGCGTCGTCCCACAACCGGCGGCACCGCGGCGAGGACGCCTCGGCGACCAGGAGCGGGACGAGCGCCGACGTGTCCAGGTACACGATCACCGACGGTCGGCGAGCACGGTCTCCGAGAGCGAGGTGTCAGCGACGACCGGGTCGGGAGCCGGCCGCTTGGCCCGCGTCGGGCGCTGGACGACCCCCTCGGCGACCAGCTGGTCCAGAGCCGTCGGAACGCCGATGGGCGTGATGCGGGCGACCGGGGTGCCGTGGTCGGTCACGGTGATCGTCGCTCCGTCCCGGACCTCGGCGATGTGCCTGCTCAGCCCGTCGCGGAGTGCTCGGATACCGATGCTGATCATGCGAACCTCCATGTCGCCACAACCGATCCCCAATTGTAGCCATATCGGTGCGTACTCCCGGGCGGCATCCGACTCCGCCGCCGGGGGGACCACGACGATGCCGTCGTGGCCAGCGCGTAGCCGAGCGCCGGCACCGACGTCACCTCGACGGTGGCTGCGGTCCCGGACATGTCCGTCGGGTCCGCTCCCCGTCGGTCGTCATCGGTCGGAGGTCCGCGAGGTGGCCCCTGGGCCCGGTCCACCGGCCGGGGGGACGATCCGGGGGGCCACCGGCGACGGGTGCGGCGGACGGGGCGTCGGCGGACGGAAACCGGTTCGGGTCGCCACGGGAACCCTCCCGGGAACGGTCGAACGAGCACGATGTCCGCGCATGCGGTAGGTCACACCTGTGCGCACCCGACCGGACGTCTCCTGGCTGAGCTGGTCGACCGCGCCCGAGGTGGCCACGCCCCGGTTGAAGGCGCGCACGCTCGTGGCGTTCTACCTGGTGGGCGGGACGGCGGGGCTGCTCCTCCACCTCGGCGTGCAGCCCGGACACCCGGCGCGCTGGGCGTTGGTCGCCCTCTCGCTGGCCGCGTTCGCCGCCGCCGGGGTGGTCGGCCGGTGGGCCGCGCGGTGGCCACGGGCGGCCTTCCACCTACCGGTCGGCGCGGGCACCGCGCTGGTCGTCGCCGCGGTGGTGGTCAGCCCCGACCCGGTCACCGCGCTGGTCTGCGCGTCGGTCGTGTCGCTGGTCGTCGTCGACGCCTGCTTCTTCTTCCACCGCGGGCCGGCCCTGCTGCACGTCGTCGCCGCGACGGCCGCCGTCACCACCGCGCTGGTGGTCTGGGGCGACGTCCCGGCGTCGACCGCGCTGGCGCTGGACGTCGTGCTGGGAGCGCTGGGCGGCGCCACCCGCAGCCTCGTGGCCCGGGCCTCCAGCGCGCGCCTGGACCCGCTGACCGGGCTCGCCAACCGGCGCGGCTTCGACGAGGGCCTGCACGAGCTGGCGGCCAAGGCGTCGCGTTCGGGCGAGCTGCTGTCGGCCGCCCTGCTCGACCTGGACTTCTTCAAGGAGATCAACGACTCCCGGGGGCACGAGGCCGGCGACCGGGTGCTCTGCCGGGTGGCCGAGGTGTGGCGGCGCGGGATGCCGCCGGACGCCGTGCTCGCCCGGCACGGCGGCGACGAGTTCTCCCTGCTGCTCCCGCGGGTGTCCGGTGCCGATGCACTGGTCCTGGTCCGCCGGTTGTGCGCTGACCATCCCGACATCCGGTTGTCCTCCGGGGTGGCCGAGCACGTTTCCGGTGAGTCCGGGGCCCAGCTGATGCGCCGGGCCGACCACGCCCTCTACCGGGCCAAGGCAGCCGGCCGCAACCGCGCCGAGCTGGACGGCGACGCGCTCACCGGCCCGGCCTGCGAACTGGCCGCCGCCCTCGCCGCCGGGGAGGTCGAGGTCGTCTTCCAGCCGGTGGTGCTGCTGCCCTCGGCGGAGGTCACCGGCCTCGAGGCGCTCGCCCGCTGGCCGCACCCCACGCGCGGGTCGGTGCCGCCGGAGGAGTTCATCGCGCTCGCCGAGCAGCACGGCATGATCGCGGCCCTGGGGGAGCACGTCCTGCGCACCGCCTGCCGGCAGCTGGCGCAGCTGACCGCGGCCACCGGCTGCCGGCTGGACCTCGGCGTCAACGTCTCCGGCCTGGAGCTGTCCGACCCCACCTACCCGGGGCGCGTGCGCGCGGTGCTCGCCGAGACCGGCTTCCCGGCCGACCAGCTCCTCGTCGAGGTGACCGAGAGCGTCATGGAGGCGCACTCGTCGGCCGCCGTCCGCACCCTGCACGCGCTGCGCGCGGACGGCCTGCGGGTGGCGATCGACGACTTCGGCACCGGCTACTCCTCGCTGAGCCGGCTGGACACGCTGCCGGTCGACGGGCTCAAGCTGGACGCCTCGTTCACCGCGACCATCACCACCGCGCCGCGCCGGGCGCAGCTGCTCGCCAGCATGGTCGCCATGGCCGATGCGCAGGGCCTGTTCGTGGTGTGCGAGGGCGTCGAGACCCAGGAGCAGGCCGCCGCGTTGAGCACGGTCCACTGCCGGCTCGCGCAGGGCTGGCTCTTCGGGCGGCCGATCCCGCTCGCCGGGCTCGCCGACCGGCTCGGCCTGACCGACCGCGGCCCGACGTCGCCCGCCGCCGCCGAGGGCTGAGCCGCCGGCATCCACCCCGCACGGGGGAGAGGCGGCACCGGGGCGGGCGGATCTGCTCAACTCCCGGCGGAACCGGGCCGACGTCCATCAGATGAGTTGGTCGACGGCGCCCGCGGTGGCGACACCGCGGATGATGGCCCGCACCCTCGGGACGTTCTACGTCTTCGGTGGGGTGGCGGGGCTGCTCGCCGCGAGCGGCGCCGGGGCCGACCCGCGGGCGCAGTGGGTCATGATCGCCGCCAGCCTGTCCGGTTTCGTCTCCGCCGGCGTGGCCTTCCGGTTCGGCCCCCGGTGGTCGCGGTGGTTCTTCCACGTGCCGGTCGGTTCGGCCACCTGCCTCATCGCCATCGGTGTGCTGATGGCCCCCGACCCGACCACCGCGGTCGTCTGCGCGGGGCTGATGGCCTTCGCCGCCGTCGACGCGTTCTTCTTCTTCAGCCTGCCGCACGCCTACCTGCACGTCGTGTTCGGTGTCGGCGGGGTGACGGTCGCCCTGCTCCTCCAGGACGGGGTGTCGCTGCCCCAGGCGCTCGCCCTGGACGCGGTCATCGTCGCGCTCGGCACGGTCACCCGTGGTCTGGTCATCCGCGCCTCCAGCGCCAGCCGGGACCCGCTCACCGGGCTGGCCAACCGCCGGGGCCTGGACGACGCCCTGCAGGAGCTGCTCCGCACCGCCGACCGCACCGGTGAGCGGCTGTCCGCGGCGCTGCTGGACCTGGACTTCTTCAAGCGGATAAACGACTCGCAGGGCCACGAGGCCGGCGACCGGGTGCTCTGCCGGATCGCCGACGTGTGGCGCCGCGAGCTGCCCCACGGCGCCGTCCTCGCCCGGCAGGGCGGCGACGAGTTCGCCCTGCTGCTCCCCGGCCTGACCGGGGGAGCGGCGCTCACCCTGGTCCGCCGGATCACCACGCTGCACCCGGAGATCGGCCTCTCGGTCGGCGTCGCCGAGCACCACGCCGACCAGACGGGGTCGGACCTGATGCGCCGCGCCGACCGGGCCCTCTACGACGCCAAGGCCGCCGGCCGCGGCCGGGCGGAGCTGGAGGGCGGCCCCGGCTCGGAGCTCGCCCGCGACCTCGCGGCCGCGCTCACCGCCGGTGACGTGCAGGTGCACTACCAGCCGGTCGTCGCTCTGCCGGACGCCGCGCTCGTGGGCGTGGAGGCGCTGGTCCGCTGGACCCACCCCGGGTTCGGGCCGGTTCCGCCGGCGGAGTTCGTCCCCGTCGCCGAGCAGACCGGCCTGGTCCTCGCCCTCGGCGAGCACGTGCTGCGCACCGCCTGCGCCGAGCTGGCCGGGGTGCGCTCCGCCGCCGGTGACCAGCTCACCCTCGGCGTCAACGTCTCCGGCCGCGAGCTGTCGGACCCGGACTACCCGCGGCGGCTGCGCGCCGTCCTCGCCGAGACCGGCTTCCCCGCCGGGCACCTGGTGCTGGAGGTGACCGAGAGCCTGCTCGAGGGCGAGACGCCGACGGCGCTGGCCACCCTGCACGAGCTGCGCGCCGACGGCCTCAAGGTGGCCATCGACGACTTCGGTACCGGCTACTCCTCGCTCGGCCGGCTGGACACGCTGCCCGCCGACGTCCTCAAGCTCGACCGGTCCTTCATCGCCACGCTCAGCTGCGCCCCGCGCCGCGCCGAGATGCTGCGGCACCTGGTCGCCATGTGCGCCGCGCTCGGCCTGGACGTCGTCGCCGAGGGCGTCGAGACGCCCGCGCAGGACGCCGCCGTGCGGGCCGTGGGCTGCACGTTCGTGCAGGGCTGGCTGTACGGCCGGGCCGTGCCGCTGACCGAGCTGCTCGACGGGCTCGCGCGGACGGGTGAGGGGACCGCGAGCACAGCGTCCCCCCAGCAGCTGGGCGTCTCGTGATCACGGAGAACGGTCCGGCGATCGACGCGCGGGAAGGCGGCAGCGTGCTGATGACATCGGTGGCGCCGACCGTGCCGCAGCCGCAGGACCGCCGGCCCCGGCGGGGGCTGCGCCGGATCGGCCGCGTGCTCGGCGCTCTGCTGCTGGCCCTCTGCGCGCTGCTCGGCACCGCCTGGGTGGTGACGCCGTCGGTGGACGACGCCCAGCAGCGGGTGTCTGCCGAGCTGGCGGCCAACGGCGCCGCGGCGCTGCAGGGCGATGTACCGGAGAAGCTGGCCCTGGCGCTGGTAGCCACCGAGGACAGCCGGTTCGCCTCCCACCTCGGCGTCGACCCGATCGGCGTGGTGCGCTCCGCGTGGGGTGCGGTCAGCGGCCTGGACCAGGGTGGCTCCACCCTGGACCAGCAGCTGGCCAAGAACCTCTACGCCGACGGTCAGCAGAGCTTTACCGACCGGATCCAGTCCGTCGTCCTCGCGCTCAAGCTGGACGCCACCTGGAGCAAGGACGAGGTGCTGCGCATGTACCTCGACGACGGCTACTACGGGCACGGCTTCTACGGCCTTACCGCTGCCACCGAGGGCTACTTCGGTGTGCAGCCGCAGGACCTGACCTGGGCGCAGGCCTCGCTGCTCGCCGGCCTGTTCCAGGCGCCCACCGCCTACGACCCGTTCCTGCACGCCGACCTGGCGGCCGCCCGGCAGGCGCACGTGCTGGACCGGCTGGTCGCCGTGGGCACGCTCACCCGGGCCGAGGCCGACGACGTCGCCGCCACCGACTGGGGCCTGCTGCCCGCCGCCTGAGCCCTCAGCGCGCCCAGCGGTAGGGCGTCGTCGTGGACACCGTGATCAGCCCGGCGCGCGCCAGGATCGGTCGGGAGAACTCCGTCGAGTCGCTGTGCACCAGCGTCTTCCCCAGCCGCAGCGCCGACCGGGCCCGGGCCGCGGTCAGCGCCCGGTAGATGCCGCGCCCCCGCCAGGCCGGCAGCGTGGCGCCGCCCCAGATCCCGGCGAACTCCGTGCCGGCCACCGGTTCCAGCCGCCCCGCGCAGACGATCGCGCCCCCGGCCTCGGCCACCCACAGCTCCATGCCGTCGTCCAGGGCGAGCCGGCGCAGCAGCGCGTCGGCCATCCGCTCCGACGGCTCGTCGCCGAACACCTCGTCGGCCATGGCGCTCATCGCCCGCACGTCGGACTCGGTCGAGACCTGCCGCAGCGTGACGCCGTCGGGCAGCGGCACGTCCACGGCCAGCGCCGCCGCCTGCCCGATCATGATCGACTCCTCCTCGTCCGGCACGAAGCCCGCGGCCAGCAGCGCGTCGGTCAGCCCCGGCGCGGCGTCGTGCCCGCGGGTCTTCCACTCCACCCGCTCGATCGCGGGGTCGGCCCGGTAGTGCTCCAGCGCCCCGCGCACCAGGGCGGCGGCGGCCGCGCCGTCCAGCGAGGCGTAGGTGATGAAGCCGCGTCCGCCGGCGAAGGTGGCCAGCCGCAACGGCCCCAGCGGGACGACGGAGACCGCGCTCGGCGTCTCGGCGTCGGTGCGGAGCTGCTCGTCGTAGGCCGCGAGGAAGCGGGAGGCGTCGTCCATGCCGGAGATGCTGTCGGTCGGCGCGGCCGGGAGCGAGCGCTTTACGGCGGTCGGACAGGTTGCTGTGGCATGGTCGTCGGTTGCTGGCGGGCGCACGCGCCCCGGCACCCCCCAGACCCCGAGCACGAGTGAGGCACGCCCCGATGAGCACCGACGGCAGCACCCAGCCCGACCCCACCACCCCGCCGACGGCCGGCGCCTCGGCTGCCGGCACCGAGCCCACCGGGGCCCCCGCGGTGTCCTCCAGCGAGGGCACCCTGGCCGACGTGGAGCCCACCGAGACGGGGCAGGGCTTCGTCGGGCGGCACACCACCACGCTGATCGCGCTGATGGTCGCCGTCATCGTCGCCGCGCTGGCGATCGCCGGCGTCGCCGTCTACCGGCACCACGTGGCGGAGCAGAACTCCGCCACCGAGGCCGCGTTCAGCGCGACCGTCGAGGAGCAGGGCGCCACCCTGGAGACCATCGAGTGCTCTGGCGACACCTGTGCGGCGATCATCCAGGGGCAGGCGTACACCGTGCTGGTCCAGGAGGACGGCAACGGAGAGCAGCACTTCGGCGTCGTCGCCTACACCGGCGACTGAGCCCCGGCACGACGTCCGGCCGTGGGAGGCTGGACGTCGTGCCTGCAGCAGATCCGAGCGCCGAGCCACTCCAACCACCGCCCGGCCCGCAGGACGCCGAAACGCCCCGCAGCGCCGAGCACGCCCGGCTGGCCGGGTCCGGCGACATGGGCGCCCCCTGGCGGCTGTGGGGCCCCTACCTCGCCGGCCGCCAGTGGGGGACCGTCCGCGAGGACTACTCACCCGGCGGCGACGCCTGGGCGTCCTTCCCGTTCGACCACGCGCACGCCCGCGCCTACCGCTGGGGTGAGGACGGGCTGGGCGGCATCTGCGACCGCTACGGCTTCCTCAACTTCTCCGTGGCGATGTGGAACGGCCGCGACCCGGTGCTCAAGGAGCGCCTGTTCGGGCTGACCAACG
>Ga0210040_10001110_pt1 | contig 41835 bp, 36 predicted proteins | sample CryGeyCG12114_NA_FD_185462 | JGI IMG/M metagenome (GOLD analysis project Ga0210040, IMG submission 185462) | Groundwater microbial communities from aquifer - Crystal Geyser CG19_WC_8/21/14_NA (SPAdes) (version 2) | ecosystem: Environmental > Aquatic > Deep subsurface > Groundwater | place: USA...
GGACGACGTCGCCGTACCGGTGACCCGAGGTGGGCAGCGGCACGCTGACCAGCTGGACCCGGGCGGGGTCCAGGCGCACGCCCCAGACCACCTCGGACTCCCAGGCGCGGCCGTCGACCTCCACCTCGCGGCGACCGACGAACCGCGGCGGCGGGTTGAGCCGGACCGGGACCGTCCCCATGTCCCCGGCGATCGGTTCGGCGCCCGCCCCGCTCACGGAGATGCCGAACGCCGTCCAGGCCGCGCGGGCCGCGGCCCAGTCCCGGCGGGCGGTGGCGGCGATGCCGAGGTTCCAGGCGGTCGGCTCCTGCTCCCGGTCCTCCGGTGCCACCAGCTCGAGCGCCCGGGTGCCCAGCTCCTGGGCCGCCGGCCAGTCCCGCCGCCACTTGGCCAGCAGCGCCCGGTCGAACCAGAGCGAGTGGACGTCGGGGTCACGGCGCAGCAGCTCGGTCGCGATGGCGTCGGCCCGCTCGGCGCGCTGCCCGGCGTCCGGCGCAGCGCCGTCGTCCCGGTCGATGTCGTCGTAGGCACGCACCAGCTGGTCCCGAGACCAGTCCTCGAAGCGGTCGGGGGTCGGACGGCGGGTCCACCTCACGGGCGCATCCTGCCGTGCCGGCGCCCCGTGCGGGCCGGTCCGTCACCTGATCGGGCTGCTCAGGACCGGAGGTGCGCCGACTGCGCCTACCCCGCCGACTGCGCCGAGTCAGCCGAGCAGGCCGGCGGCGGCCAGCAGGGTGACCGTGGTGCTCACCTCGCCCATCGCGCCCATGACGTCGCCGTTCACCCCACCCAGCCGCTCCCGGGCCCGGCGGTACAGCGCCTCGGCGGCCAGCCAGCCGAGGACGACGGCTGCCAGCAGCAGCGGGCCGGCCGGCAGCGGGTCGCTGAGGTCCGGCGGGTTCCGGTGGCCGAGGACGCTGATCGACTCCGTCTCGCCGCTCGGCCGACCCAACACCGTCCCGGTCGCACCGCCGGCGGCCGCGACCGTGAGGCCGGCGACGACGACCGCCGTGCCGGCCAGCCAGGTCCGGGACACCGTGCCGGCCACCGCCTGCCCGAGGGAGGAGCCGGCGGCGATCGCCACCCCCGGCAGGCCGGTGCGGGCCATCGCCACCCGTGCGGCGACCACGGCCACGGGCAGCGCCAGCCAGCCGCCCGGGACGGTGAGCAGTCGGTCGAGGCAAGCCACCTGGAGGAGCAGGGTGAGCACCAGGGTGACCACACCGAAGGGCCCGACGTCGCCGGCGCGCATGACCTCCAGCGCGCGCTCCCGCCCGCGCAGCGGACCCAGCCCGTCCGCGGTGTCGGCCAGGCCGTCCAGGTGCAGCCCGCGGGTGAGCGCCGCCAGCACCGCGACGGCGAGCACCGCACCGGCGAGCGGGCCGGCGTACCGGCCGCCCAGCCAGCCGGCCGCGGTGGCGAGCGCTCCGAGCAGCAGCCCGACCAGCGGCGCCCACGGCAGCACGCCGCGGGCGCTGGCCGCGGCCGGCACCCGGGCGATGCTGAGCAACGCGAACGCCTCTGCCGGACCGGTCCACCACCGCCGGGTGCCCTCCGGGGAGGTCACCGCAGTCGCTGGGGCAGGCCGGCGACCACGAACCACACCTCGTCGGCGGTCGCGGCCAGCCGCTGGTTGACCGTGCCCAGGGTGTCCCGGAACAGCCGGCCCGCCCGGGTCTCCGGGACCACGCCCAGGCCCACCTCGTCGCTCACCGCCACCACGTGCGCCGGTGTCATCACCCAGTTGCTGACCAGCGCGTCGCAGCGGGCGGCCAGCCGCTCCAGGGCCATGGCGCCGTCCCCGGGCAGTGCTCCGGCGGCGTGCGCGCCACCAGGGTCGGTGGTGTCCCAGACACCGGTCTCGTCCATCAACGCGGCCACCCAGGTGGTCACGCTGTCGACCAGCACGGCGCCGCCGCGGAGCAGCTCCGAGGGGGCCGTGGACTCCAGCGTCGTCCAGCCGGCCGGCCTCCTCGACCGGTGCGCCTGGAGCCGGGCCGCCCACTCGGGGTCGTCGTCGTCCACCTGCGAGGTGGCCAGGTAGACGACGTCGTCCCGGCCCTCGAGCAGCTGCTCGGCGTAGGCCGACTTGCCCGACCGGGAGCCACCGAGCACCAGGACCCGGCTCATCGCTGCAGCACCAGCGGGGTCACCGAGCCGTTCTGCGGGGTGACGGCGGGCAGTTGGTCCGGGCCGAGCCCGGCCGCCACCGCCTGCGCCGCCCGGATGGTGTCGCCGTGGGTGACCAGCGCGACCACCGCGGCGGGCGGATCGGCGCGCAGCCGGTCGAAGAGGCCGGCGACCCGGTCGTGCAGCTGCGCCAGGCTCTCACCGCCCGCGGCCGACCAGTGCGGATCGGTCCAGTCGACCAGGTCCCACAGCTCTCGGGAGGGGCGGCCCTCGAGGACGCCGTAGCCCTGCTCGCGGAGCGCGGGGGTGGTCTGCACCGGCAGCCCGGTGACAGCGGCGCAGTGCTCGGCGGTCTGCACCGCGCGCAGCAGGTCGCTGGAGATCAGGGCGCCCGGCCCGGCGCCGTCGCGGCCGAGCGCAGCCAGCTCGGCCGCCGCCTGCTCCGCCTGCTGGTGCCCGAGCTCGGTCAACGGCACGTGCGGTGTCTGCCCCTGCATCAGACCGGCCGCGTTCCACTCGCTCTGCCCGTGCCGCACGAGGAGCAGGGTCAGCGGGCCGGACATGATGGGCCGAGCCTAGGGGCCCGGGCTCGTCCCGGCCGTGACCGGGAGGGCCGGACCGGCCGGGTGGGTGGCCGGCCGGCCGAGCCGAGCTCGTACCGTCGCAGCCGTGACCATCCCGCTCCGCCCTGGCGCCGGCCGGGTGTCCCGGCCCGCCGTCCGCCCGACCGGCCCTGACCCGCTGGCCCCGCTGCTGGACCTGCCCGGGGTGGCCGAGGCGGCGGAGTCCGCGCGCGCCGCCGTCGACCGGCTGCTCGGACACAAGGTGCTCCGCCGGGAGTCCGCCGGGGTCAGTGCCGAGTCGGCGCTGCGCGGCGCGCGGGCCTCCGCGGCGCTGGAGGGCGTGGACGTGCCGTTGGGCCAGCTGCGCGCCGGCGAGGTCGAGGACCCCGTCGTCCAGGGTGCGCTGCGGGTCTCGGTCGGGCTGGGCTCGATGGTGGAGACCTGGGACCGGGCGCCCGGGCAGGTGCTCGCCCGGCTGCACGTGCTCGCCGCCGCCGACCTCGCCGACCCGGCCGCGCTCGGCCGGCCGAACGGTCAGGCCGGGGCACGGCTGGGCGGGCTGTTCTCGATCATCACCGGTGCGACCACGGCCCCGGCGGTGATCGTCGCCGGCGTCGTGCACGGCGAGCTCGCTGCGCTGGCCCCCTTCGGCACCCAGGACGGGGTCGTCGCCCGGGCCGCCGGGCGACTGGTGGGCATCACCCGCGGACTGGACCCGAAGGCGGTCTCCGTCCCTGAGGTGGGCTTCGCCGAACTGGGCGCGGACGCCTACGCCACGGCGCTGACCGGCTACCGGTCGGGCGGGCCGGACGGGGTCGCGGGATGGCTGGTGCACTGCGCCTGGGCCACCGAGCACGGGGCCACCGAGGGCCTGGCGATCTGCGAGAGCCTGCTCCGCGGCTGATCGGGGCGGCCGGCGACCGGCGCTGCCCGCTGCGCTCAGGCGCCGCGACGCCGCCGGCGGCCGACCGACGGCGGGACCGGGGCGGAGAGCAGCGGGACGCCGGCGGCCGCGCCACCGGGCAGCGCGCGCAGCGAGCGCCGCCGGGCGTACCAGGCCAGCCCGGCCACCGCAGCGCCCACGCCGACGGCGGCGCTGGTCACCACCGGCGTCCGGGCGCTGGCGAAGCGGGAGCGCAGGGAGACCGGACGGCTGAACGCGAGCACCGGCCAGCCCCGTTCTGCCGCCACCTTGCGCAGCCCGCGGTCGGGGTTCACCGCGGTGGGGTGCCCGACCGCCTCCAGCATCGGGACGTCGGTGACCGAGTCGCTGTAGGCCCAGCAGTCGGCCAGGTCCCAACCCTTCTCGGCGGCCACCTCGCGCATCGCGGAAGCCTTGTTCTCCCCGTAGGCGTAGAAGTCGATCTCGCCGGTGTACCTGCCGCCGACGGTGACCATCCGGGTGGCCACCACCCGGTCGACGCCGAGCATCTCGCCGATCGGCTCGACCATCTCGGCACCACTGCTGGAGACGATGACGATCTCCCGGCCGGCGGCGCGGTGCTCCTCCATCAGGTCGGCCGCCTCGGCGTAGACCAGGGGGTCGACGATGTCGTGCAGCGTCTCCCGGACGATCTCGTGGACGACGGTGACGTCCCAGCCCGTCGTCAGCGCGGTGATCTGGGCGCGCATCCGCTCCATCTGATCGGCGTCCGCGCCGGCCAGGGAGAAGACGAACTGTGCGTAGGCGCCCTTGAGGACGGCCCGTCGGTTGATCAGCCCACCCTGGAAGAACGGTCGTCCGAAGGCCAGGGTGCTCGACTTCGCGATGACCGTCTTGTCCAGGTCGAAGAACGCCGCAGCGCGGGTCACGTCGCACACGGTAAGGGGATCGGCTGTCGGGGCCGGCGGACGCACCGCCGTCCACACCCGGACGGGTTGTCCACAGATCGCCCACCGGCCTTCCCGCTGCCGGCCGGCTGCAGTGCGCTCGTCCCGTGTCTGCCGCCCCGCCCGCCTCCGGCCCCGCCCATCCACTCGTCGTCGGCACCGAGCCCGACCTGCTCGACGACCTCCTCCGGCTGCTCGCCGCCGCCGGCACCGCCGGTGAGCTGACCACCGGCGGCGGGGCCCTGCGCCGCGCCCACCGGGACGCCCCGCTGGTGCTGCTGACGGCCGACGTCCTCGGCAGTGCGCCGGTCCGCGCCCTGCCGAGGCGTCCGGGCGTGCTGGTGGTCGTCGCCGGCGAGCCGGCTCCCGACGTCTGGCCCGCCGCCGTGGAGCTGGGCGCGGAACGGGTCGTGGTGCTGCCGCGGGACGAGGGCTGGCTGGTGGAGCGGGTCGCGGCCGCTGTCCGGGCGCCGGCCCGGCCCGGCTGGCTCGCGGTCGTCGCCGGCGCGTGCGGCGGAGCCGGCGCCAGCACACTGGCCACCGCCCTGGCGCTGGCGGCCCGGGCGAACGACGGCGCCGACGTGCTGCTGGTCGACGGCGACGGCTGGGCGGCCGGGCTGGACCTGGTGCTGGGCGCCGAACGGTCACCCGGGTTGCGCTGGCCCGAGCTCGCCGGGGTGAGCGGCCGGGTGGCCGGCCCGGCGCTGGCTGCCGCGCTCCCGGAGGCGGGTGGGGTGCCGGTGCTCGCCGCCTCCCGCGAGGTGCCGGGTGAGGTGCCGGCCGACGCCCTGCTCGCCGTCGCCACCGGCGCCCGGGACAGCGGCTGGGGGGTCGTGGTCGACCTCCCGGCGCGCAGCGCGGCTGCCGAGCAGGTGCTCGCCGAGGCCGACCTCGCGGTGTTGCTGGTGCCGGCCCGGCTGCGGGCCGCGGCCGCCGCCCGGTCGCTGCTGACCGAACCGGGCGCGTGGGCCCCGGCTCTGGTGGTGAGCCGCCCGGTGCCCGGTGGCCTGACCCGCGCGGAGGTGTCCGACGTGGTCGGCCGGCCGGTCGTCGCCGAGCTCGCTCCCGACCGGTCGGCCGTGGCGCGCAGCGAGCGGGGAGAGCCGCCGTCGGTCGCGGCCCGGTCGCCGTTCGGCGTGCTGAGCCGGCACCTGCTCGGCCGGCTCGGCGGGCGGGCCGCGTGAGCAGCGACTCGGCCCCGCCCCTGGTGGAGCGGGTCCGTGCCCGGCTCGCCGCGGTCCCGGGCACGGCCGACCCCAGCTCCGCGGCGGTGGCCGCCCTGGTCCGGGAGGAGGCCGGAGCTCTGCTCGGCGACCGCGGTGTGCTGTCCGCGGTCCGGGCCGCCACCGACGAGCTCTCCGGGGCGGGCGTGCTGGAGCCGCTGCTGCGCACCCCCGGGGTGACCGACGTGCTGGTCAACGGGCCGGACTCGGTGTGGATCGACCGTGGCGCCGGGCTCGAGCCCGCGGGTGTCCGGTTCCCCGACGAGGGCGCCGTCCGCCGGCTCGCGGTGCGGCTGGCGGCCGCGGCGGGCCGCCGACTGGACGACGCCGCTCCCTGGGTCGACGCCGGCCTGCCGGACGGCACCCGGCTGCACGCGGTGCTGCCGCCGGTGTCGGGGTCGGGCACCTGCCTCTCCCTGCGGGTGCTGCGGCGGGCCGTGCTCTCCTTCCCCGACCTGGCCGCCCGGGGCGCCTTCCCCGGGGCGGCAGCCGACCTGCTGACGGCGATGGTCCGGGCCCGCCTGGCGTTCTTGGTCACCGGCGGCACCGGGACCGGCAAGACGACCGTGCTCTCGGCGCTGCTCGGGCTGATCGACGCCCGCGAGCGGATCGTGCTCTGCGAGGACGCCCCGGAGCTGGCGCCCCAGCACCCGCACGTCGTCCGGCTGTTGACCCGCCCGGCCAACGTCGAGGCGGCCGGTGCCGTGGCGCTGCGCGACCTGGTCCGGCAGGCGCTGCGGATGCGCCCGGACCGGCTGGTGGTCGGGGAGGTCCGGGGTGGTGAGGTCGTCGACCTGCTGGCCGCGTTGAACACCGGGCACGACGGCGGCTGCGGCACCCTGCACGTCAACCGGGCGGCGGACCTGCCGGCCCGGCTGGAGGCGCTCGGGGAGGCAGCCGGGCTGGGGCGGGCGGCCGTGCACAGCCAGGCGGCGGCCGCGCTCGCCCTCGTGGTCCACCTCCGACGCGGACCGGCCGGGCGGCACGTCGCCGAACTGGGCGTCGTCCGCCGGCACGGTGACCTCATCGAGGTGGCACCCGGGTGGCGGGCAGACGGCGGCGGCTGTCCCGCCCGCGACGAGCTCACCGCGCTGCTCGGCTGCCGGGCACCGTGATGAGCCCTGCCCTGCTGTGCCTGGCGGGCGGGCTGCTGTGCTGGCCGCCGGGGGCCCGGGCTGCGCGCCTGGTCTCCGCGCGCGCCGCCCGCGGCACCCTGGACGTCGGACGGCTGGCGCGCGGCCGCGCCGGCGCCGTGGCTCCGAGCGTCGCCGCGGGCGGCGCCGGGCTGCTGCTCTCCACCCCCCTGGTCGCCGGGCTGGCGGCGGTCTGTGCCGGCGTCGCCGGGCGGTCGCTGCGGCAACGGTCCCGCGACCGCGCGGCGGAGCGACGGTCCCGCGCACTGGTCGAGGCGCTCGGGGCGCTGGCCGCCGAGCTCCGGGCCGGCCGGTCGCTGGCGGAGGCGACCAGCACGGCCGTCGGCAGCTGCCCGGACCCCGCCGCCGCCATGGCTCTCGGGCCGGTGCTCCGGCTGGGGGAGCCGCCGCCGGGGCCGCTCTCCGACGAACCGGCCCGCGCGCTGGCGCGGGTGGCCGCGGCAGTGCGGCTCAGTGCCCGTACCGGCTGCTCGCTGGCCGGCGTGGCCACGGCGGTGGAGGACGACCTGCGGGCCCGGCTGCACGCCGAGGAGGAGCTGCGCTCGGCGGTCGCCGGCCCCCGGGCCAGCGCGACGGTGCTCGCCGGACTGCCGGTCCTGGGGCTGCTGATGGGCAGCGGCGTGGGCGCAGACCCATGGCGCGTGCTCACCACCACCGGCACCGGGTCGGTGCTCCTCGTGGTGGGCGTCGCCCTGGAGCTGGCCGGGACGGCGTGGTCGGCCCGCCTGGTCCGCCGGGCCGTGCAGCGGTGACCGCAGCAGCGGTGGCGACCCTGGCCGCCGCGCTGTTGCTGTGGGTGCCGCCCGGCGTGGTCCGCCGCGACCGGGTGCGCGCACTGCTGCCCGCGACCGCCCGATCCACGCGCCCGGGACGCGGGACCCCGGGCGGCCCACCCGGGCCGGCCCGGCGGGGAGTGGAGGCAGTCGCGGCTGCGGTGGCGGTGTTCCTGGTCCTGGGGAGGAGCCCGGTCGCCGTCCTGGTCGGGGTGGGCGCCGGTTTCGCGGTGGAGCGCCTGCTGCGCCGGTCCGGAGGCGCGGACGACGGCCAGGCCGAGCTGGCCCGCGACCTGCCGGTGGCCTGCGACCTGCTCGCCGTCTGCCTCACCGCAGGTCTCCCGGTCGGCGCCGCGCTGTCCGCGGTGGGTGCTGCGGTGCCCGGCCCGCTGGGGGAGCGGCTGGCCGAGGTGGGCGCCCGGTACCGGCTGGGCGCTGCGCCCCGACGCGCGTGGTCCGGGGTCCCACCACCGGTGGATGCGCTGGCCCGCACCCTGGTCCGCGGTGGCGACTCCGGCTCGGCCGTGGTCCCTGCCCTGCAGCGACTGGCGGCCGACCGCCGCGCGGGCGACCGCAGCGAGATCGAGGCCGCGGTGCGCCGGGCCGGGGTGTGGGTGCTGGCCCCGCTGGGGCTGTGCTTCCTGCCGGCGTTCCTCTGCCTGGGCGTCGTGCCGCTGGTGCTCGGCATCGCCGCGGACGTCTTCGGCTGATGCACATCCGGGCAGTCGCGCGTCGCGGGCGGTCCACAACCGCTGCCCTCCTCCACACCTCGGCCCCGTCCCTGGGCTGCTGGTCCCGGCCTCGGGAGGCTCGGCTGCGACGGACCGGGAGGCGGTCCGGTGGAGGAGGGGACATGACCGTGACGGTGCAGGTCGAGGACGACGGGCAGGCGACCCGGTGGGAGAGGGCGCGCAGCGGCGCAGGGGCCCGGCTGGCCGACGAGGAGGGGATGAGCACCGCCGAGTACGCCGTCGGCACCGTGGCGGCCTGCGCGTTCGCCGCCGTGCTCTACCAGGTGGTCACCGGCGACTCCGTGGTCGCCGGTCTGTCCAGCCTGGTCTCGTCCGCGCTCGCGACGCTCTCCTGATCTCTGGTGCGCACCCGCCGCCGGGTCGGTCCCGAGGCCGGCATGGTCACCGCGGAGACCGCCGTCGTGCTGCCGGTCCTGCTGTTCGTGCTCGCCGGTGCGGTCGCGGCGGTCGTGGTGGTCGGAGCCCAGCTCCGCTGCGTCGACGCCGCCCGTGAGGCGGCCCGGGCAGCGGCTCGCGGGGACTCGGCCGTGGTGATCGGTGAGTTGGCCGCCGCGGCGGCTCCGGCGGGTGCGCTGACCGAGGTCGGCGGCGACGGCGACACCGTGCGGGTCACGGTGTCGGCGACCGTCTCGCCGCTCGGGCTGCCGTGGCACGTGGAGGTGTCGGCGACGGCCACCGGGGTGCGCGAGCCGGCGGCGGGGGTCAGCCCGTGAGGCGCCGGCCGCTGGTGGACGAGCGCGGGTCGGCCACGGTCTGGACCGTGGCCCTGGCCGGGCTGCTCGCGACCGTGGGTGCAGCCGTCGTCCTGGTGGGGGTGGCGGTGGTCGCCCGGCACCGGGCGTCCTCCGCCGCGGACCTCGCGGCACTGGCCGCGGCGGGGAGCGCCGTGCAGGGCGACCCGAACGCCTGCACGGTCGCCGCCGAGGTGGCGGCGGCGAACGGCGCGGTCGTCGACAGCTGCTCGGTCAGCTCCGGGGCGGTGGTGGAGCTGCGGGTGCACGTCCCGGTCCGGCTCGGCCCACTCGGCGTCGTGGACGCACGTGCCCGGGCCCGCGCGGGGCCCGCCCCGCCCGACGCCGGAGGAACGGCATCAGAAGACCAGGTCGTCGGGGTCGGGCCCAGGCGTCCCGACCACCGGGTCGGGTCCCGCGGCCGGGGCGGTGGTGCCGAAGAGGCCGGGACGCGGCGCCGGCCGGCGGGGCGCCTCGGCCTCCTCCGCGGTCAGCTCCGGGGCGGTGGCGAGCTCGTCGAGCACCACGTCCAGCACGCGCACCGCGCCGGCCTTGTCCAGCGGCTCGTTGCCGTTGCCGCACTTGGGCGACTGCACGCAGGACGGGCAGCCGGCCTCGCACTCGCAGCTGGCCACCGTCGCGCGGGTCGCCTGGAGCCAGTCCCGGAGCACCGCGTAACCCCGCTCGGCGAAACCGGCCCCTCCCGGGTGCCCGTCGTAGACCACGATCGTGGCGGCGCCGGTGTCCGGGTGCAGCGCGGTGGAGACGCCGCCGAGGTCCCAGCGGTCGCAGGTGGCCAGCAGCGGGAGGATGCCGATGGAGGCGTGTTCGGCCGCGTGCAGCGAGCCCGGCAGCGCGGTCTCGTCCACGTCGGCCCGGGCCACCGCGCGGTCGTCGAGGGTCAGCCAGACCGCACGGGTGCGCAGCTGGCGCGGTGGCAGGTCCAGGGGGAACTCGGCCAGCACCTCCCCGGTGCCGATCCGGCGCCGCTGGTAGGCCACCACCTGGTTGGTGACGTCGACGACGCCGGTGTGTGCGGTGACCGTGCCCAGCCGGCGGGTGCGGTCGGTGGAGACGATCGAGATGTCCACGACGTCGCGGGCGACGGTGGTCCACTCCGGCGCCTCCGGGTGCACCACCGCGCAGGCGTCCGTCACGTCGAACTCGTCGACCACGTAGGTCTCGCCACGGTGCACGTACAGCGCGCCGGTGTGCACGGTGGCGTGCGATGCGTCGCCGTCCACGGTGCCCAGCAGCCGGCCGGTGGCGCCCTCGATGATCGAGACCGGGGGCTCGCCGCTGCCCCGGATGTCGACGTCGGGCCGACCGCGCCCGGCCCAGTACCAGCCGGCCGGGCGGACCCGGAGCAGCCCGTCGGCCACCAGCTCCTCGATCTGGGCGGCCGCCACCTCGCCGCCGAAGTCGTCCAGGTCCGCGGGGACCAGTGGCAGCTCGGCGGCCGCGCAGCACAGCTGCGGGCCGAGCACGTAGGGGTTGGCCGGGTCGGTGACGGTCGCCTCGACCGGCCGGCCGAAGACCGCCTGCGGGTGATGGGCGAGGTAGTGGTCCAGCGGGTCGTCGCGGGCGACGAAGACGACCAGCGACTCGTTCTGGGCGCGGCCCGCGCGGCCGGCCTGCTGCCACATCGAGGCCAGCGTCCCCGGGTAGCCGGCCAGCACGACGGCGTCCAGCCCGGCGATGTCGATGCCGAGCTCGAGGGCGTTGGTGGTCGCCACGCCGAGCAGCTCACCGGCCGACAGCGAGCGCTCCAGCTCGCGGCGCTCCTCGGGCAGGTAACCGCCGCGGTAGGAGTCGACCCTGGCGACCAGGTCGCCCCGGCCGCGCGAGCGGAGGATCGCGCGGGCCTGCTCGGCGACCGACTCCGCGCCACGCCGGGAGCGGACGAAGGCCAGGGTGCGGGCGTTCTGCTCCACCAGGTCGGCGAGCAGCCCCGCGGCATCGGCGGCCGCCGAGCGCCGGACCGGCGCCCCGTGCTCGCCGGTCCGCTCGGTCAGTGGCGGCTCCCACAGCGCGAAGGTGGCACCCGGGCGGGGCGATCCGTCCTCGGTCACCGCGGTCACCGGGGCACCGACCAGCCGGCTGGCGGCCGCCGCCGGGTCCGCGACCGTGGCCGAGGCGAGCACGAACACCGGGTCGGCACCGTAGCGGCGGCAGATCCGCCGGAGCCGGCGCAGCACGTGCCCGACGTGCGAGCCGAAGACGCCGCGGTAGGCGTGGCACTCGTCGATGACGACGTAGGCCACCCGGCGCAGGGTGCTGGACCACTTCTGGTGGGCCGGCAGCACGCCCCGGTGCAGCATGTCCGGGTTGGTGACGATCCAGCGCGAGTGCCGCCGGACCCACTCGCGCTCCTCCATCGGGGTGTCACCGTCGTAGGCGGCGGGCCGCACCGACGGGTCGGCCAGCGCGGACACCGAGGCCAACTGGTCACGGGCCAGGGCCTTGGTCGGGGCGAGATAGAGGACGCAGGCCCGGGGGTCCTCGGCGAGGGCGGTCAGCGCCGGCAGCTGGTAGGCCAGTGACTTCCCCGACGCCGTGCCGGTGGCCACCACGACGTGCGAGCCGGAGCGGGCCAGCTCAGCGGCCGCCACCTGGTGGCTGAACGGCTCGAGCACCCCCCGCTCGGCCAACCGTTGGCGCAGCGGCTCGCCCACCCAGGACGGCCACGGCGCGCCTCGGCTGGGCCGGGCAGGCAGTCGGTGCACGTGGGTGACCGGGTCGTCCTCGGGGTCCGTGCCGGTCAGCAGGGCGGCCAGCAGTTCGGTGCCCGGGAGAGCGCCGGCGGCCGGCGGAGGCGTCTGGGCGGTCGCGTCGGCCGGGAGGTCGGCGGAGCGCAGCGACGTCACCCCACCACTGTCACACCGTCGCGCAACCTGCCGCCGGGGCGCCTTGGACACGAGCCCCGCGATGTGAAGGGGATCACGTTGGCTCTGGTGTTGGCGGGTTCGCTGCGGCACAGTGCGTGCCACGCCGGGCTGGCCCCCGGGCGCGAGCCGGGGGGCACCGGGCCGGTGCGCGTCCCACCTCGCCGCGGAGGAAGACATGCCCGACACCGACCTGTCCGGAGGAGACCTCGCCCTGGTGGCGATCGCTCTGCTCATCTCCCTCGCCGCCCTCGGGTTCGCCGGCTGGCTGGTTCGCGCCGTGCTCGCCGCGGACCAGGGCACGACCTCGATGCAGGAGATCGCCCAGGCGGTGCAGGAGGGGGCAGGCGCCTACCTGAGGCGGCAGTTCCGGACGCTGGCGGTCTTCGCGGTCATCGTCTTCCTGCTGCTGCTCCTGCTGCCCGTCGCCGACGGTGGCCTGGGCACCCGGCTCGGCCGGGCCGTCTTCTTCCTCGTCGGCGCCGCCTTCTCGGCGTCGGTCGGCTTCATCGGGATGACGCTGGCGACCCGGGGGAACGTCCGGGTCGCGGCCGCCGCGGCGGCCGGCGGGCACCGTCCGGCCTTCCGGATCGCGTTCCGCACCGGCGGCGTCGTCGGGATGATCACCGTCGGGCTGGGTCTGTTCGGCGCCTCGCTGGCCCTGCTGCTGTACCGGGACACCGCGCCGATCGTGCTGGAGGGCTTCGGCTTCGGCGGCGCCCTGCTGGCGATGTTCATGCGGGTGGGCGGCGGCATCTTCACCAAGGCCGCGGACGTCGGCGCCGACCTGGTGGGCAAGGTCGAGGCGGGCATCCCGGAGGACGACCCCCGCAACGCGGCCACGATCGCCGACAACGTGGGCGACAACGTCGGTGACTGCGCGGGCATGGCGGCCGACCTCTTCGAGTCCTACGCCGTGACGCTGGTCGCGGCGCTGATCCTGGGCCAGGTCTTCTTCGGCCCGGTCGGGATGGTGTTCCCGCTCGTCGTGGCCGCCGTCGGGGTGATCTCCTCGGTGGTCGGCATCCTGGCCAGCAACCCCGGGGCGAACGACCGGAACTGGATGTCCCCGATCAACCGCGGGTTCTTCGCCTCTGCCGCCGTCTCCCTGGTGCTGGTCGCGGCGGCGTCCTTCACCGTGCTGCCCTCGCTGTCCGACGGTCTGGACGTCCCGGTCAACCCCCAGGTGCTGGGCTTCGTCTCGGTCCTGATCGGCATCGTGCTGGCCGCCACGATCCAGCAGCTCACCGGCTACTTCACCGAGACCTCGCGGCGGCCGGTCAAGGACGTCGGGCGGAGCTCGCTCACCGGCCCGGCCACGGTGATCCTGTCCGGCATCTCCCTCGGGCTTGAGTCCGCGGTCTACGCGGCCCTGCTCATCGGCGCCGCCGTCTACGGGGCCTTCCTGATCGGTGGCGCCGTCGCGCTCTACGCGGTGGCCCTCGCCGGGTGCGGCCTGCTCACCACCGCCGGGGTCATCGTCGCGATGGACACCTTCGGGCCGGTCAGCGACAACGCCCAGGGCATCGCGGAGATGTCCGGGGAGATCGACGAGGAGGGCGCCCAGGTGCTCACCGACCTCGACGCCGTCGGCAACACCACCAAGGCGATCACCAAGGGCATCGCGATCGCCACCGCCGTGCTGGCCGCCACCGCGCTGTTCGGCTCGTACAACGCGAGCATCCTCGACGCCCTGGACGACGCGGGCTCGACCCTCGGCAACGCCTTCACCCTGGTGTCCCCGAACAACGTCGTGGGCGCGGTGATCGGCGCCGCCGTCGTCTTCTTCTTCTCCGGACTGGCGATCAACGCCGTCTCCCGGGCGGCCGGCCGGGTGGTCTTCGAGGTGCGCGAGCAGTTCCGCACCCACCCCGGGATCATGAACTTCAGCGAGCGCCCCGACTACGGCCGCGTGGTGGACATCTGCACCCGCGACTCACTGCGCGAACTGGCCACCCCCGGCCTGCTGGCGGTGCTGGCGCCGGTGGCCGTCGGCTTCGGGCTGGGCTTCGGCCCGCTGGCCGCCTACCTGGTCGGCGCGATCGCCACCGGCACGCTGATGGCGGTCTTCCTGTCCAACTCCGGCGGCGCCTGGGACAACGCCAAGAAGATGGTGGAGGACGGCGCCTACGGCGGGAAGGGCAGCGCCGCCCACGCCGCGACCGTCATCGGCGACACCGTCGGCGACCCGTTCAAGGACACCGCCGGGCCGGCGATCAACCCGCTGCTCAAGGTGATGAACCTGGTCGCGTTGCTCATCGCACCGGCCGTCGTCGCCCTGTCCGTGGGCGAGGACGAGAACACCGCGCTGCGGGTGCTCATCGCGCTCGGTGCGGTGCTGGTGATCGTCGTCGCGGTCGTGGTGAGCAAGCGCCGCTCGACGGTGGTGGGCGGGGAGAGCGACACGACAGCCGGGGCCCTGACCTCCAGCGCGACCTGAGCCCTGCCGCAGGCTGTGGACAGCGCAGCCAGGTGTGGACGACGGTGCCCGGACCGTCCCGCGGTCCTCCTAGCGTCGCCGCACCGGTCCTGCTCGAGGGCCGCTGGTGCCCCGGGAGGCCTGCGTGACCCAACCGATCTCCGTGCAGCTGGACGTGCTGGCCGAGCTGCTCCTGCAGTTGCGGACGCTCGGCGCCGCGGTGACCGAGGAGGAGGAGCTGACCGCGTCCACCGGCTGGGCGGTGACGGGCGCACTGGCCGGCCCGGTGGGGGAGGAGGCCGGGGTCGCCGGCCGGGAGTGGGCCGGCGTGCTGGCCGCGCTCGCCGACCGCACGCTGGCCGTCGCCGACGGCCTGGACGCCGCACTGAGTGGTTACCGCGCCGCCGAGGACGAGCTGGCCCAGCAGATCGCCGGGCGGAGCGGTGGGCCTCCGGCCGGGCGGCTGGACATGCGGGCGGTCGTCCTGTGACCGCCTCCGTGGCCCAGCTCGCCGGCTGGGACGACGAGCAGTTGCGCGGCAGCGTCGGCCTGCTCGGTGGGGTCGTCGACCGGCTGACGCCCTGGCGGACGCAGCTGGACGCGCTGGGCCGGCAACTGGGCACCGCCGAGTGCTGGTCGGGGCCGGCCGGGACCGCCGCGGCAGCTGCGCTGGTGGAGCTGTCCACCGTGGCATCCGGCGTGAGTGGCGCGCTGGCCGAGTCGCTGGTCGCCCTGCAGGGCCTGCTGACCGCGGCCGCCGAGGCCCGGATGGAGGCCGCCGGCGCGCTGGCCAGGGCAGCAGCGGCCGGACTGACGCTGGACGCGACCGCGCAGCCGGTGGACCTGCCCCCGCCGCCGGACCCCTTGCTGCCTCCGGATGCGGCTGCCCGGGTGCTGGCAGTCCGGTACGCCGGTCAGCTCGCTGCCGCCCAGGCGGCGGAGGCGATCGCGGCCGCGGCCCGGGCGTGGGCGTCCGCCCTGGCCGCACAGGCCCCGCTGGCCGGGATCGGGGCGCTCGACGGAGCAGTGGTCGCCTTCGACGGCCTCGCCGTCCGGCTGTCCCCGGCGTTCCCGCTCGTCCCGGGGCCTCCGCCGGTCCTCCGCCCGGTGGAGACCGCGCAGTGGTGGGCCGGGCTGACCGCCGCCGAGCAACTGGCGCAGATCCACACCCACCCCGGCACTGTCGGCGGGCTGGAGGGGGTCCCGGCCTGGGCGCGGGACCGGGCCAACCGGATGGAACTGGAGACCGCGCTGCAGCAGCTCCCAGCGGGGGAGCAGCGGGACATGGCCCAGGTCGTGGCGCACCAGCTGGCGGCGGAGGACGACGCGGGGCGCACCGCGCAGCTGCTGCAGTTCGACCCTGCGGCGGACCTGGTCGCGGTCTCCCTGGGGGACCTGGACACCGCGGCGGCCGTGGGCGTGCTGGTGCCGGGCATCAACACCACCCCGGCCGACGACCTCGGCGGGGTGCTGGGCGACGCCCGCGACCTCGCCTCAGCAGCCGCCGGCGCGGCGCCCGGGCTGGCGGTGGCCACGGTCGCCTGGCTCGGCTACCGCACACCGGGGACGCTGACCTCGCTGTCCCCGGCCGCCGCGGCCCAGGCCGGGCCGGCGCTGGACCGGGCTCTCGACGGCCTGGCCGCAGCCCGCTCCGGCGCGGGTCCCGCGCCCCGCACCACCGTGCTGGCGCACAGCTACGGCACGACCGTCACCGGAGCGGCAGCCCTGGCTCCCGGACCGCTCGCCGCCGACGCCGTGGTGCTGCTCGGCAGCCCGGGCACCGGGGTGGGCCGGGCCGACCGGCTGGAGGCCGGCGAGGTCTACGGCGCCTGGTCGGCCGCAGACCTGATCTCGACCAGTGACTACTACGGACCCAGCCCCTTCGACCCGCTCTTCGGTGACCTCCCGCTGCCCACCGAGCTGGGCCAGGGGCACAGCGACTACTACGACACCGACCGGCCGACGCTGGCCGCGATGGGCGAGGTCGTCGCGGGCGTCCAGGACGGCGACTGAGGGTGCGCCCGCCCTGGTCGGGGGCCCGGGAACGGTGGTTCCGGCCATCCGTTGGAGGGAGGACGGCGCGCCCGGATCTGCTCGCCGGTCGGGCTCCCGTCCCGGTGGTGGCCTACCGTGACCTCGCCGAACGGGTGCAGCTAGCTCTGCCCCCGTGTGCGCCCGGGTCCTCCCGGCGCCTGCATCAGCACCCCGACAGGAGCACCGTGCCGCCCACCAAGACCACGTCAGCCACCAGCACCGGCAACCGCGCCCCGCGCAAGCGGACTGCCGCGCCGGGAGGCAAGCCACTGGTCATCGTGGAGTCCCCGACCAAGGCGACGAAGATCGCCGGCTACCTGGGCAGCGACTACGTCGTCGAGGCCAGCGTCGGGCACATCCGTGACCTGCCCCGCAACGCCGCCGACGTGCCCGCCGCCCACAAGGGCGAGTCCTGGGCCCGGCTCGGCGTCGACGTGGACCACGGGTTCTCCCCGCTCTACGTGGTCAGCCCCGACCGGCGTCAGCAGGTCACCCGGCTGAAGCAACTGGTCAAGGAAGCCAGCGAGATCTATCTCGCCACCGATGAGGACCGCGAGGGCGAGGCCATCGCCTGGCACCTGATCGACACGTTCAAGCCGACCGTGCCCATCCGCCGGATGGTCTTCCACGAGATCACCCGCGAGGCGATCGCCCGGGCGGTGGCCAGCCCGCGGGAGCTGGACACCGCGCTGGTCGACGCCCAGGAGACCCGCCGCATCCTCGACCGGCTCTACGGCTACGAGGTCTCACCCGTGCTGTGGAAGAAGGTGCTGCCCAAGCTCTCCGCCGGTCGGGTGCAGTCGGTGGCCACCCGCATCGTCGTGGAGCGCGAGCGGGCCCGGATGCGGTTCACCGCGGCCGACTACTGGAGCCTCGACGGCCTGTTCGAGGTGACCGAGAAGCGCGCGGACGCCGACGCGGGGGAGCCGACGACCCTGCGCGCCCGGCTGGTCACCGTCGACGACAGCCGGGTCGCCACCGGCCGCGACTTCGACGCCGACACCGGCACGGTCACGAGCAACGTCGTCCACCTCGACGAGGCCGGCGCCCGCGGGCTGGCCGCCCGGCTCGAGGGCCGCCCGGTCACCGTCAGCCGCGTCGACGAGCGGGACTACACCCGCAAGCCCTACGCGCCGTTCATCACCTCCACGCTGCAGATGGAGGCCGGCCGCAAGCTGGGCTGGTCCTCGGCCCAGGTCATGCGGGTGGCCCAGCGGCTGTACGAGAACGGCCACATCACCTACATGCGGACCGACTCGACCAACCTGTCCAACGAGGCGATCACCGCCGCCCGGCGGCAGGCCGCCGAGCTGTACGGCGACGCCTACGTCCCGGCGGAGCCGCGGCGGTACGCGACGAAGGACAAGGGCGCCCAGGAGGCGCACGAGGCGATCCGCCCGGCCGGTGACTCCTTCCGCACCCCCGGGCAGCTCGCCTCCCAGCTGGCCCGCGACGAGTTCCGGCTCTACGAGCTGATCTGGCAGCGCACCATCGCCTCCCAGATGGCCAACGCCGTCGGCAAGACCCTCAGCATCCGGCTGGGCGGCAGCTCCAGCACCGGCGAGGCCGTGGAGTTCACCGCGTCCGGCCGCACCATCACCTTCCCCGGCTTCCTGCGTGCCTACGTCGAGGGCAAGGACGAGGACCACACCGACGACGCCGAGGCCGACGACAGCGAGCGCCGGCTGCCCCGGGTCGAGCGCGGCCAGCGGCTGGACACCCGCGAGCTGGACCCCAAGGGCCACACCACCACCCCGCCGGCGCGCTACACCGAGCCGAGCCTGACCGCCCGGCTGCAGGAGCTGAGGATCGGCCGCCCCTCGACCTACGCGTCGATCATGCAGACCATCCAGGACCGCGGGTACGTGTGGAAGAAGGGCTCCGCCCTGGTGCCCACCTTCATCGCCTTCGCCGTGGTCAACCTGCTCGAGCAGCACTTCGCCGCCCTGGTCGACTACGACTTCACCGCTCTGCTGGAGGACGAGCTCGACGAGATCGCCGCCGGCCGGCTGGGCCGGGTCGACTGGCTCACCGAGTTCTACTTCGGCGGTGCGGGCGGCCACGCGGGGGGCATCGGCGCCTCCGGCGGGCTGAAGTCCGTCGTCGGTCAGCGGCTGGAGGAGATCGACGCCCGTGGGGTCAACTCGATCCCGCTGCGCGCGCTGGCGCCCAACGGCGAGCCGGTCGTCGTCCGGGTCGGCCGCTACGGGCCGTACCTGCAGGCCGGAGGCGAGGACGGCGCGCGGATCTCGATCCCCGACGACATCGCCCCCGACGAGCTGACCAGCGCCAAGGTCGCCGAGCTGCTCGACGCGCCCTCCTCGGACCGGGAGCTGGGCACCGATCCGGAGAGCGGCTTCCCGGTCGCGGTGAAGGCCGGCCGCTACGGCCCCTACGTCACCACGCTGGTGCCCGAGGGCAGCAAGGAGACCGCCCGTACGGCGAGCCTGTTCAAGTCGATGACCCCGGAGACGGTGACGCTGGAGCAGGCGCTGCAGCTGCTCACGCTGCCCCGGACGATCGGCAAGGACGCCGACGGCGAGGAGATCCAGGCGCTCAACGGCCGCTACGGGCCCTACATCAAGAAGGGCACCGACTCGCGCTCGCTGGAGAGCGAGGACCGGCTGTTCACCATCACCCTCGACGAGGCGCTGGCGGTCTTCGCCCAGCCCAAGCAGCGGGGGCGTGCCGCAGCGAAGCCGCCGCTGAAGGAGCTGGGCGCCGACCCGGTGAGCGGTGGACAGGTCACGGTGCGGGAGGGCCGGTTCGGCCCCTACGTCACCGACGGCGAGCACAACGCGAGCCTGCGCAAGGACGACGACATCGAGACGCTCACCCTCGAGCGGGCCGCCGAGCTGCTCGCCGACCGCCGCGAGCGGGCGCCGCTGAAGAAGAAGGCCACCAAGAAGGCCGCGGCCAAGAAGCCGGCGAAGAAGGCCACCGCCAAGAAGACGACCGCGGCCAAGACCACCAAGAAGACGGCCAAGACGGCGGCCGAGCCCGACGTCGCCGCTCCGGTGCCGGCCGGCAGCTGAGGGGGCGGGCGTGGACGGCTGGGCGGAACGGCGCACGTCGTTCGGGTCGGTGGCCGCCGACTACGCCGCCCTGCGCCCGGGCTACCCGGGCGACGCGGTCGCCTTCCTGCTCGGCGACCGGCCGCGCCGGGTGCTCGACCTCGGGGCAGGCACCGGGCTGCTCACCGAGGTCCTGCTGGCCGCCGGGCACGAGGTGGTCGCCGTCGACCGCGCCGAGCCGATGCTGGACCAGCTGCGCGCCCGGCTGCCGCAGGTGGTGACGGCGACCGGAGGAGCGGAGGCGATCCCGCTGCCGTCCGGGGACGTCGACGCCGTCGTGGCCGGGCAGGCCGCGCACTGGTTCGAGCCGGTGCCCGCGGCGGCCGAGCTGCGCCGCGTGCTCCGGCCCGGCGGGGTCATCGGCTTCCTGTGGAACACCCGGGACGAGCGGGTGCCCTGGGTGCGGGCGCTGGGCGAGCTGCTGGCCGCCGAGGCCCGCGACCACGAGGCGGACCAGTCGGTGGTCGACCGCTTCGCCGCCGCGCTGCCCGCGACGGTGCAGACCTTCGGCTCCGGCACGGTCCAGCAGCTGCCCCCGGAGCAGGTCGTCGCCGGGATCGGCACCCGCAGTTACGTCGCGACCATGGACGACGCCGGCCGCAGCCGGTTCCTCGACCGGGTCCGGGCGCTGCTCGCCACCCACCCCGACACGGCCGGCCGGGCGCGCGTGGAGCTGCCGTACGTCACCCGCGCGTACCGGCTCACGCCGCGCTGAGCCCTCGGGCCGGCCGGTGGCCGACCGCGAACACCCGGCGGAACGGCAGCACCGTCGTCCCGTCGGCGCGGGCCGGGTAGGCCGCCCGCAGGGCCGCTGCGTACTCGGCGGTGAGCTCCTCCCCGTCGGACGCCGACAGCCGGGCGAGCACCGGCCGCAGCACCGTTCCGGACACCCAGCGCAGCACCGGGTCCTCCCCGGTGAGCACGTGCAGGTAGGTGCTCTCCCAGGCATCGGCGGTCGCCCCGGCGGCGGTGAGCACCTCCAGGTAACCGGTGGGGTCCAGCACGACGCCGGGGTCCAGCACCGTGTCCTCCCCGGGCGCGAGCCGGCCGGCCCAGCGTGGCTCGGCGATCAGCTCGGCCAGCAGCGCGTGGGTCGGCGCGGCCTGGTTGCCCGGCACCTGCACCGCCAGCCACCCGCCCGGCGCCAGCTCGGTCACCCAGCGCGCCATCAGCTCGGCGTGCCCGGGCACCCAGTGCAGCGCCGCGTTGCTCACCAGCACGTCTACGGGGTCGGCCGGCCGCCACTCGCGGAGGTCGCCCGCCACGAAATCCAGTCGCCCGGCGAGCGCGTGCGCCGCGGCGGCCGCCAGCATCGAGGGGGAGCTGTCCACCCCGGTGACCCGGGCGTCCGGCCAGCGCTGCGCCAGGGTCGCGGTCGCCGACCCGTCCCCGCAGCCGAGGTCCACGACCACCCGCGGGGCCTCGGCCGGCACCCGGGCCAGCAGGTCGGCGAAGGGCCGGGCGCGCTCGTCGGCGAACCGGAGGTAGGTCGCCGGATCCCAGCCGGCAGGGGTGTCCACCGGGCGAGGCTATGCCTCCCGTTCCGGCGCCCCGTGCCCTCCGGCCGGGTCCTCGACCCGGCCGATCGAGGGTCCCCCGGAGGAGCGGGATCGGCCGTTCCCGACGTACCAGCCCGGTACGGTTGGCCCGCTGGACCCGCCGTCCGGCAGCACCCAGCGGCGCTCCGCACGCCGCCCGACCCGAGGGGTCTCGATCAGCTCCGACCCGACCGACGGCCCGTTCCCGAGCGGTTCGTCGGCCGACCGGCCCCTCCCGGGAGCCGCTGCCGGGGTGCCCGCCGACGGCCCGCCGTCGGCCGGTGACGCGGTGCCGCTGGCCGGGCTGCGCGTCCCGGACGACGAGCGCCCCGGGGCCGGGCCCGCGGACGAGGGCACCGCAGAGGAAGGCGCGGCAGAGGAGGGCGCGGCCGGCGGTGAGGGCGCGGCGAACCTGGTCGCCAAGCTGCGCGCCGTGCTGCAGGTCCGTGACTTCCGCAAGCTCTGGCTGTCGATGTCGCTGTCCAGCTTCGGTGACTGGCTCGGCCTGCTGGCGATCACCACCACGGCGACGTCCCTGGTCGACGGCTTCGGTGCGGAGAACTACGCGCTGGGCGCCGTCCTGCTGTTCCGGCTGCTGCCCGCGATCGTGCTCGGCCCGCTCGCCGGCGCCTTCGCCGACCGGTTCGACCGCCGCAGGACGATGGTCGTCTCCGACGTCCTGCGGTTCGGCCTGTTCGCCTCCATCCCGCTCGTCGACGACCTGGTCTGGCTGTTCGTCGCGCAGTTCCTCATCGAGGCGATCAGCCTGTTCTGGATCCCGGCGAAGGAGGCAGCGGTGCCCAACATGCTCCGCAAGGACCAGCTGGAACCGGCCAACCAGCTGTCCCTGATCACCACCTACGGCCTCACCCCGGTGCTGGCGGCGGCGACGTTCGCCGTGCTGAGCACGATCGGTGACCACCTCACCGAGGTCGCGCCCTCGCTGGACGAGTCGGCGCTGGCGCTCTACGCCAACGCGGTCACCTTCCTCGTCGCCGCGATCGTCATCTGGAACCTGCCCTCGATCAGCGGCCGCCGGACCGCGCGCAGCACCGTCGCCGGCCAGAGCTTCCTGGGCTCGCTGCGCGAGGGGTTCTCCTTCGCCGGTCACACCCCGCTGGTCCGCGGACTGGTCGTCGGCATCACCGGCGCCTTCGTCGCCGCCGGCGTGGTCATCGCCACCGGGCAGGCCTTCGTCTTCTCGGTCGGCGGAGGAGAGGCGGCCTACGGCCTGCTGTTCGGCGCGGTGTTCATCGGACTGGGCCTGGGCATCGCGCTGGGCCCCAGCGTCGCCCGCGACCTCGCCCGCGAGCGGCTCTTCGGCGTGGCGCTGGTCGGCGCCGGGATCGTCGTCGCCCTGCTGGCCTGGACGCCGACGCTGTGGATCGCGCTGCTGCTGGTGGTCCTGATGGGCTTCTTCGCCGGGATCGCGTACCTGGCCGGCTTCACGCTGCTGGGCACCGAGATCGACGACGCCCTCCGCGGCCGCACCTTCGCGCTGGTCCAGTCGCTGGTCCGGGCCGCGCTGATCGTCTCGCTGGCCGTGGTGCCGTTCGCCGTCGGCGCGCTGGGGCGCACCACGGTCGCGCTGGGCTCGGTGGACCTGGCGGTCACCGGCGAGCGGCTGATGCTGTTCGTCGCCGGCCTGCTCACCCTGGCCGTCGGCGTGATCGCCTACCGGCAGATGGACGACGGACGACCGGTGCCGCTGATCGCCGACGTCGTCACCGCCCTGCGCCGGGACACCACCGCGCGGCGGCGGCTGGCCGGGGGCGGGGTGTTCATCGCCTTCGAGGGCGGCGAGGGCGCCGGCAAGTCCACCCAGGTGCGCCGCCTGCAGGAGTGGCTGACCGAGGAGGGGCTGGTCGCCCGGGCGACCTTCGAGCCGGGCGCGACCCCGACCGGCGCGCGGATGCGGGGCATCCTGCTCGACCCGGCCAGCGCCGGGCTGTCACCGCGCGCCGAGGCGCTGCTCTACGCCGCCGACCGCGCGCAGCACGTGCACGAGGTCCTCCGCCCCGCGCTGGACGCCGGCGAGGTGGTGATCACCGACCGGTTCGTGGACAGCTCGCTGGCCTACCAGGGCGCCGGCCGGACCATCCCGATGGACGACGTCCGCTCCATCTCCCGCTGGGCGACCCAGGGTCTGCGGCCGGACCTGACCGTGCTGCTCGACCTGCCGCCCGAGGTGGGCCTCGCCCGGGCCCGCGGGCGCGCGGTCGCCGACCGGCTGGAGTCCGAGTCGCTGGACTTCCACCAGCGGGTCCGCCGCACCTTCAGCACGCTGGCCGAGGCCGACCCGGACCGGTACCTGGTGCTGGACGCCCGCCGCTCACCCGACGAGCTGGCCGCGGCGATCCGCACCCGGGTCCGGGACCTGATGCAGGGCCTGCCGCTGCAGCAGCTCCCATCCGGGACGGAGGCGCCCGGCCGCGGCGTGCAGACCGGGTCGACCTCGCAGTTGCACCCCTGAGGAGCCCGTCCTCCTCGCCCGCCCGCGGGGTGAGCCACCGGACGGGACCGGGACCGGCTGAGGGAGGATGGTGACGTGACGGCCGGGGGAGTGTGGGCCGACGTCGTCGGTCAGCCGACGGTCGTCGCGGAACTGCAGGCCGCCGTCGCGCAACCGTCCGCGATGACCCACGCCTGGCTGTTCACCGGGCCGCCCGGCTCGGGTCGCTCGGTCGCAGCCCGCGCCTTCGCCGCGGCGCTGCAGTGCCCGGCCGGGGGCGACGGCACCTGCCACGCCTGCCGCACCGTGCTGGCCGGCAGCCACGCCGACGTGCACCGGATCGTCCCCGAGGGGCTGTCGATCGGGGTCAAGGAGGTCCGGGAGATCGTCCGCACGGCCGCCCGGGCGCCGTCCCAGGGCCGCTGGCAGATCGTGCTGGTCGAGGACGCCGACCGGATGAGCGAGGCGGCGTCCAACGCGGTGCTGAAGATGCTCGAGGAGCCGCCGCCGCGCACGGTGATCCTGCTCTGCGCCCCCTCGCTGCACCCCGACGACGTGCCGGTCACCATCCGCTCGCGCTGCCGGGTCGTGCCGCTGCGCACGCCCCCCGTGCAGGACGTCGCCGAGGTGCTGGTCCGCCGGGACGGCATCGACCCCGCGCTGGCCGCCTGGTCCGCGGCCGCGGCGGCCGGGCACGTCGGCCGGGCCCGGCACCTGGCCCGGGACGAGGCGGCCCGGCTGGCCCGCAAGGCGGTGCTGGACATCCCGCTGGCGCTGGTCTCGCTGGCGGCCTGCCTGAACGCCGCCGACGACCTGGTGGGGTCGGCGAAGGACGAGTCGGACAAGACCGTCGCCGAGGTGGACGCGGTGGAGACCGACGCGGTCAAGGCCAGCCTCGGCGTCGGCGCGCGTGGCCCGGGGGTGGCCGCGGCCAGCCGCGGCGCCGGGCAGCTGAAGGAGCTGGAGAAGCGGCAGAAGCTGCGGGCGACCCGGTTGGGCCGGGACTCCCTGGACCGGGCGCTGGTCGACCTGGCGGCGCTGTACCGCGACGCCCTGGTCATCGCCGCGGTGAGCGAGGCGGGCCGGGAGCTGACGGTGCCGCTCGCCCATCCCGACCGTCGGGCCGACGCCACCGAGCTCGCCCGCCGGATCGGCGCCGAGGGGGCGCTGCGGCGGATCGACGCGGTGCTCGCCGCCCGGACGGCGCTGGAGCAGAACGTGAAGCCGCAGATCGCCGTGGAGGCGCTCACCGTGGCGCTCCGGCTGCCCGGCTGAGCCCTGCCACACCGGCAGGGGTGTCGCCGGGAGGGCCCGGCCGGTGCCGTAAGCTCACCCGCGCAGTCCGCCGCCTTAGCTCAGTCGGTAGAGCATCTCACTCGTAATGAGAAGGTCGTCGGTTCGATTCCGACAGGCGGCTCACCTCCACCAGCGGCTCCTCCCTCCCGGGCGGGGCCGCTGCGTCGTTCCCGGCTCCGAGCGGAGCCGGCACCCCCCGGACGGACGGACGGCGGCGCACCCGGGTGGGTGCGCCGCCGTCGGCGGTCGGTGCGGGCTCGGCCAGGCCCTTCTGCAGGGTCCCGCCGCGAGCGTTCGAGTGGCGGGGGGCAGGAGGGTCCTTCGTCAGTGCAGGGGGGTGTCGATGGCGCGCTGGCGGGAGGCGATGATCTCGGCCTCGGCCTCGGCGCGCCCCACCCACTCGGCACCCTCGACCGACTTGCCCGGCTCGAGGTCCTTGTAGGTCTCGAAGAAGTGCTGGATCTCCAGCCGGTCGAACTCGGAGACGTCGTTGATGTCCTGGAGGTGGGCCACCCGGGGGTCCGTCGCCGGAACGGTGAGGACCTTGTCGTCCCCGCCCTTCTCGTCGGTCATCCGGAACATGCCGATGGCCCGACAGGTGATGAGGCACCCTGGGAAGGTCGGCTCCTCCAGGAGCACGAGGGCGTCGAGTGGGTCACCGTCCATCCCGAGCGTCTCCTCGATGTACCCGTAGTCCGCCGGGTACCGGGTCGAGGTGAACAGCATCCGGTCGAGCCGGATGCGTCCGGTGGCATGGTCCAGCTCGTACTTGTTCCGCTGGCCCTTGGGGATTTCTACCGTCACGTCGAACTGCACGCCGATAGTGTGGCGTACGACCGCCCGTCGCGTCGGCGGAGGTCACTCCGGGGGGTGGGGGAGATCGCGTCGAGTCCGCGCGAGGGGTCGTCCGAGGGGCCGGTCGACGGCGCCGAGGATGCCGCGGCAGCGACGTCCGGTCAGCCCGGGACGACGCCCGGGCAGCCCCCGGCCACGCCCGGGGCACCAGCGTCCCCGGCGGGCGTCGGTGACCCGGCCCGCGGCGCGCCGACCGGGGACGACGCCGCTCCGGCACAGGCCGGGCCCGGTCAGCCCGTGGCTCCATCGCCCGCGAACGCCGCGGACCAGGTCGTCGTCCCCGCCGAGCGCGCAGCGGCCGCGGGCACCCCGGCCGAGGACGCCCGGGCGGCGGGAGCCCGGGTTGCGGACGCCCCGGTCCCGGACGCGTCGGTCCCGGACGCGTCGGTCCCGGACGCGTCGGCACCTCAGGTCCCGACCGGTGCGGCACCGGCGGCGGAGACCCACGCCGACGGGGCGCCGGCGGCGGAGACCCACGCCGACGGGGCGCCGGCGTCCGAGGCGGCTCCGGTCGCCAGCGAGCGGCCGGCCCAGCAGCCCGAGCCGGACCCCGAGCCCGAGGCGGAGTCCGATACGCAGCCAGATCCGGCGGCGGAGGCAGCAGCGGAGGCAGCAGCGGAGGCAGCAGCGGAGGCAGCAGCGGCCGCCGCCGAGCAGGCCGCTGCCGACCTCGCCGCGGTGAAGCAGTGGGCCGCCGATCGGGCCGCCGCGGAGCGCGCAGCGACCGAGGCGGCCGAACAGGCGGCGGCGCAGGCCGCAGCCGACGAGGCAGAGCTCGAGCGGGCCCGCGCGGCGCAGGCGGTCGCCGACCTCGCCGCCGTCCGGGAGTGGGCCGCCCAGCGGGACGCCGCCGAACGCGCAGCTGCCGAGCAGGCGGCCGCCGAGCAGGCCGCGGCCGCCTCCGCAGCAGCGGCCCGGGCCGATGCCCAGCGACTCGCCGACCAGCAGGCCGCCGCGGAGCAGGCGGCGCGAGAGCTCGCCCGGGCCGAGCGGCTCGCCGCCGAGCGCGCCGCCGCCGAGCAGGCCGAGGTGGAGCGGTCGGCCGCGGCAGCCGAGATGGCCGCCGAGCGGGCCGCCGTCGAGCAGGAGGCCGCCGCCACCCGCGCGACAGCGCTCGCCCAGGCCGAGGCGGCGGAGCGCGCGGCGCTGCAGCGCTCGGCCGTTGACCGTGCGGCAGCCGACAAGGCCGCCGCCGAGCGGGCCGACGTCGAGCGGGCGCAGTCCGAGTGGGCCACGAGCCGGCACGCGGCCACCGAGCAGCAGGCCGCCGAGGCCGCTCAGCGGAACGCGCGGGCCACCCCGGTGCCCCGGTCCGCCCGGCGGGGCGCGACGGCCACCCCGACCGCCGCACCGGCCGGTAGGCCGCGCCGCCGGCTCGCCAAGGTCCTCGCGGCCGTCCTGGCCCTGGTGCTGGTGGCCGGTGGCGTCTACCTCGCGGTGCGGCTCACCGGCGACGATCCCGGCTCGACCGTCGCCGAGGACGCCGAGCAGGTCCCCGATGCCGTGCTGCCCGAGCTCAGCGACCCCGCGCCGGTGCTCGCCGAGCTCTCCGCCGATGCTCCCGTGCCCGACGCGGACGCGCTCGCCGCCGTCCTGACGCCACTGCTCACCGCGCCCGCCCTGGGCGCCGGGCTGTCCGCAGAGGTCGTCGACGTCGCGACCGGCACCGTCCTGTTCGACCAGGACGCCGACGACCCGAGCACCCCGGCGTCCACCGCGAAGCTCCTCACCGGGCTCGCCGCGCTGACCTCGCTCGACCCGACCGACACGCTCACCACCACCGTCGTCGCCGGCAGCACCCCCGGTGAGGTGGTCCTCGTCGGCGGCGGTGACCCCACGCTGTCCACCACCGCTCCCTCCGTCGACTACGCCGGCGCCGCCACCGTGGCGGACCTCGCCACCCAGGTCCGGAGCGCCCTGGGCGGCCAGCAGGTGACCAGCGTCGTGGTCGACAACTCGCTGTTCAGCGGCCCGCTCACCGCCTCCGGCTGGGGTCCGGACGACGCCCCGTCCACCTACGCCGCGCCGGTCACCGCCACCGCGGTGGACGGCGCGCGGCAGACCCCGGGGTCGAGCCCCCGCAGCGGCTCCCCGGGCACCGACGCCGGCCGGGCGCTCGCCGCGGCACTCGGTGCGCCCGGGGCTGCGATCGCCCTGGGCGAGGCCCCGGCCGGTGCGCGTTCCCTGGGCTCGGTCGAGTCCCCGTCGATCGCCCGGCTGGTGGAGGAGGCGCTCACCGCCTCCGACAACCTGCTCGCCGAGTCCCTCGCCCGGCACGTGGCGCTCGCCCGCGGGCTGCCGGCCACCTTCGACGGCGCTGCCCAGGCCGTCGCCGCCGCCGTCGACGAGGCCGGGCTGGACACCGCCGGGCTGGCCCTGCACGACGGCAGCGGGCTCTCCCAGCTCGACCGGCTCCCCGCCGGGCTGCTGGTCGACGTGGTCCGTGGCGCCGCCGACGGCAGCATCCCCGGTGCCGACGCCCTGCTCGCCGGTCTGCCGGTCGCCGGCTACGACGGCACGCTCGCCGAGCGCGCCGTGACCGGGGGCGCGGCCACGCCCGGGTCCGTGCGGGCCAAGACCGGCACCCTGCTGGGCGTGAACGACCTGGCCGGGACGGTGGTCACCGCCGACGGGCGGCTGCTGGCCTTCGCCGTCCTGGCCGACGGGGCGACCGGCACGCTGGGTGCCACCGAGACCGCCCTGGACGTCGTCGCCGACACCCTGGCCGGCTGCGGCTGCCGCTAGGAACCCTGGAACGACCCCCGTGCACGGTCCCTCGCGAGCTCGCGAGCGAGGGGGGCAAGGGGGTTCCTTCACGTACGGTGAGCCGATGAGTCGCCCCTCGTCCCTCGTCGACTGGGACCTCGCCGGCCGCACTGCCCGTCGCCTGGTCAAGGCCGGGCCGGACACCTCCCGCGAGGAGGCGGCCGCCGTCGTCGAGGAGCTGCACCGCGCTGCGGCCACCGCGGTCGCGCACGTGGAGGCGCTGACCGGGCTGCACCCGGTGCCGGGCGGGCCGGTGCCCACCGTCGCCGTGGTCGACCGGCCCGGCTGGGTCGAGGCGAACACCGCGGGCATGTCCGCCCTGCTGGACCCGCTGGCCGAGGCGCTGGCCGAGTCCTCGGGCAAGCGCCCCGGGCCGGTCGCCACCGCGATCGGCTCGCGGGCCACCGGCGTGCAGGCCGGCGGCGTGCTGGCCTTCCTGTGCACCCGGGTGCTCGGCCAGTACGAGGTGTTCGGCAGCGGCGGCCGGCTGCTGCTGGTGGCGCCGAACATCGTGGAGACCGAGCGGCGACTGGGCGTCGACCCGACCGACTTCCGGCTGTGGGTGTGCCTGCACGAGGTCACCCACCAGCTCCAGTTCACCGCCGTGCCCTGGCTGCGCGGCTACCTGGAGGAGCAGGTCACCTCCTTCGCCCACGCCACCGACCTCACCCCCGGCGTGCTCCGCGAGCGGCTCACCGACGTGCTCCGCAGCCTGGGCGACGCCGTCCGCGGGGGCAGCGGGGACGACGACGCGCCGCAGGGCCTGATGGCGCTGATCCGCGACCCGGAGCAGCGCGCCGCCCTCGACCGGGTCACCGCGGTGATGAGCCTGGTGGAAGGGCACGCCGAGTACGTGATGGACGGCGTCGGCCCGGACGTCGTCCCCTCCGTGCGAACCCTGCGCAAGCGCTTCGCCCAGCGGCGCAAGGGTCGCGGCCCGCTGGACCGGGTGGTGCGCCGGCTGCTCGGCCTGGAGCAGAAGATGCAGCAGTACGCCGACGGTCGGGTCTTCGTCGCCGGCGTGGTCGAGCAGGTCGGCATGGCCGGCTTCAACGAGGTCTGGGCCGGCCCGGCCAACCTGCCGCTCAAGGAGGAGCTGACCGAGCCGGCCCGCTGGGTGGAGCGCGTCCTGGGCACCCGCCCGGCGATCCCGGCCTGAGCCGGCCCGGAGCGAGCAGGCACCGCCGGGCATGGCCGGTCCGCACCCCGCCGTCGCCGCCCTGCGCGCCGCCGTCCGCCCGGGGCTGACCACCACGACCGGACCGGTGCTGGTCGCCTGCAGCGGCGGCGCGGACTCCGTCGCGCTCGCCGCGGCGCTGGCCTTCGAGGCCCCCCGAGCCGGCCGCCGGGTCGGGGCGGTGACCGTCGACCACGGGCTGCAGCCGGGCTCCGCGGAGCAGGCGCAGCGCACCGCGGCCCTGCTCCGTTCGCTGCGGCTGGACCCGGTGCTCGTGGTGCCGGTGACCGTGGGGGAGTCCGGCGGGCCCGAGGGTGCGGCCCGGGACGCCCGGACGGCGGCGCTGCGCACGGCCGCGGCCGACTGCGGCGGCACGGTCGCACTCGGGCACACCCTCGACGACCAGGCGGAGACCGTGCTGCTCGGGCTGGCCCGAGGGTCGGGCCCCCGCTCGGTCGCCGGCATGGTCGAGCACCGGCCGCCGTTCTGGCGGCCGCTGCTCGGCGTGCGGCGGATGGACACCCGGGCGGCCTGCGCGGCCCAGGAGCTGCCGGTGTGGGACGACCCGTGGAACGCCGACCCGGCCTACACCCGGGTCCGGCTGCGCACCGAGGTGCTGCCACTGCTGGAGGAGGTCCTCGGCGGCGGGGTGGCGCCCGCGCTGGCCCGTACGGCGGCGCTGCTGCGGGAGGACCTGGACGCCCTGGACGCCCTGGCCGGGGAAGAGCTGGACGCGCTGGTCGGTCCGGACGGCGGGCTGCCGGCGGGTCCGCTGGCCCAGCTGCCGGCCGCGGTGCGCCGCCGGGTGCTGCGGGGCTGGCTGCTGCGGGCCGGGGTGCGTGACCTGCAGGCCGTGCACCTCACCGCGGTCGACGCGCTGCTCACCCGGTGGCGGGGCCAGGGACAGGCGGACCTACCCGGCGGTACGGGCGTGGTCCGGGCGTCTGGCAGGCTGACGCTGCAGCGCGGCACGCGTCCCGCAGCACCGTCCGTCGTCGATCCCCGCGAGGAGCCCTGACCATCGTGAGCGAGCCCACCACCCCCGGAGCGCAGGCATCTGGGCCGTTGGGCCCCGACCACGGGTACGGCCCGGACATCGACCACGTGCTGCTGTCCGAGGAGCAGATCCAGGACAAGATCCGCGAGCTCGCCACCCGGATCGCCGTGGACTACGCCGGTCGCGAGGTGCTGCTGGTCGGCGTCCTCAAGGGTGCTGTGCTGTTCATGTCCGACTTCGCCCGGGCGCTGCAGCTGCCCACCCAGATGGAGTTCATGGCGGTGTCGTCCTACGGGAGCGGCACTCGCACCTCCGGCGTGGTGCGGATCCTCAAGGACCTGGACCGGGACATCGCCGACAAGCACGTGCTGGTGCTCGAGGACATCATCGACTCCGGGCTGACGCTGTCCTGGCTGCTCAAGAACCTCGGCGGACGCCGGCCGGCGAGCCTGGAGGTCTGCACCCTGCTGCGCAAGCCCGACGCGGTGCAGGTCGAGGTGCCGGTGCGCTACGTCGGCTTCGACATCCCCAACGAGTTCGTGGTCGGCTACGGCCTGGACTACGCGGAGCGCTACCGCGACCTGCCCTACATCGCCACGCTCAAGCCCGAGGTCTACCAGTAGCAGGAGGACCCCGGCGCCCCGCACCGCGCGCGAGTCCGCGGCGGCGACGCAGCTCGCGGCCAGCGGGGACACAGGGTCCGCGGTGTACCGTCGTCCCAACGACGTCCCCCGCGGCGGGGTGCCCCCCGGAGTCGTGCGCGGCGTCCTGCGACGATCAGGAGGGTCGACGGGCAGTCCGGGACACCGGCGGCCCGGCAACGGTGTATGGAACGTAAGAAGATCTTCCGGTCCGTCTGGTTCTGGGTCGCCATCGTCGTCCTGCTGGGTCTCGTGGGCTCCAGCCTGCTCAGCGGCGACGGCGGCTACGACGAGGTCTCCACCTCCACCGCCATCGAGCAGATCGAGGACGGCAACGTCGCGTCGGCGACCCTGAACACCAGGGAGCAGACCCTCGACCTCGACCTGCGCTCGTCGGTCGAGGGGAGCACGAAGGTCACCGCGTCCTACCCGGTCGCCGCCGAGGACGACCTCGTCGGCCTGCTGCGGGACAGCAACGACGACTTCGACACCAACGTCACCCAGGACAACCTGCTGGTCAGCCTGCTGGTCAGCTTCCTCCCCTTCGTCCTGCTGCTGCTCCTGCTGTTCTGGCTGTTCAACTCCATGCAGGGCGGCGGCCGTGGCGTCATGGCCTTCGGCAAGTCCAAGGCCAAGGTGGTCAGCAAGGACACCCCGAAGACGACGTTCGCCGACGTCGCGGGCGCCGACGAGGCCATCGAAGAGCTGCACGAGATCAAGGACTTCCTGCAGAACCCGGTCAAGTACCAGGCGATCGGGGCGAAGATCCCCAAGGGCGTGCTGCTGTTCGGCCCGCCCGGGACCGGCAAGACGCTGCTGGCCCGCGCCGTCGCGGGTGAGGCCGGCGTGCCGTTCTACTCGATCTCCGGCTCGGACTTCGTCGAGATGTTCGTCGGTGTCGGCGCCAGCCGGGTCCGCGACCTGTTCGAGCAGGCCAAGACCAATGCCCCGGCGATCATCTTCATCGACGAGATCGACGCCGTCGGCCGGCACCGCGGCGCCGGCATGGGCGGTGGGCACGACGAGCGCGAGCAGACGTTGAACCAGATGCTGGTGGAGATGGACGGCTTCGACGTCAAGGGCGGCGTGATCATGATCGCCGCGACGAACCGGCCGGACATCCTCGACCCCGCGCTGCTCCGCCCGGGCCGCTTCGACCGGCAGATCGCCGTCGACCGCCCCGACCTGCTCGGCCGGGTCGCCGTCCTCAAGGTGCACGCCACCGGCAAGCCGCTGGCCGACGACGTCGACCTGACCACCGTGGCCCGGCGCACCCCCGGCTTCACCGGTGCCGACCTGGCCAACGTGCTCAACGAGGGCGCGCTGCTCACCGCTCGGCACGGTGGCACGCAGATCACCGACGCCACCCTCGAGGAGGCGATCGACCGCGTCGTGGCCGGCCCGGAGCGCAAGACCCGGGCGATGAGCGACAAGGAGAAGAAGGTCACCGCCTACCACGAGGGCGGGCACGCCCTGGTGGCGCACGCACTGCCCAACCTGGACCCGGTGCACAAGGTGACGATCCTGCCGCGCGGCCGCTCGCTGGGGCACACGCTCGTGCTGCCGACGGAGGACCGGTACAACCAGACCCGCTCCGAGATGATCGACACCCTGGCCTACGCGCTGGGTGGCCGCGCCGCGGAGGAACTGGTGTTCCACGAGCCGACCACCGGCGCCGGCAACGACATCGAGAAGGCCACCTCGCTGGCCCGGTCGATGGTCACCCAGTACGGGATGAGCGCGAAGCTCGGTGCGGTGAAGTACGGCAGCACCGACTCCGAGCCGTTCCTGGGCCGGGACATGGGCTCGCGGCCGGACTACTCCGATGCGGTGGCCGCCGACATCGACAGCGAGGTGCGGGCGCTGATCGAGGCCGCGCACGACGAGGCGTGGGAGATCCTGGTCGAGTACCGGGACACCCTGGACCGTCTCGTGCTGGAGCTGCTGGACAAGGAGACCCTGTCCCGCGAGGACATGGACCGGATCTGCCAGGGCGTGGTCAAGCGCCCGTCGATGGCCCCGTACAACGGCTTCGGCAAGCGCACGCCCTCCGAGCGCCCGCCGGTGCTCACCCCGGCGGAGGCCGCTGCCGGCAACGGCAACGGGCACCACGCGAACGGGTCCACCCAGGCACCGGTCGGCGACGTCGGCGCACCGGTCCAGGGCCGGTGAGCGGCGCACCCGGGGGAACAGCAGCAGCCGGCGGGGACCGGGTCGACGCGGTCGGCCAGGACCCACCCACCGGTGACCCGATCGCGGGCCGGTTCGACGGTCCGCGGATCGAGGCGGCGGTCCGGGAGATCCTCAGCGCCATCGGTGAGGACCCCGACCGGCCCGGCCTGCAGGACACCCCGGCCCGGGTGGCCAGGGCCTACGCGGAGACCTTCGCCGGGCTCGCCCAGGACCCCTTCGACGTCCTCGCGACGACGTTCGACGAGCGCCACGACGAGCTGGTGCTGGTCCGCGACATCTCGATGTACTCGACCTGCGAGCACCACCTGGTGCCCTTCTCCGGGGTCGCGCACGTCGGCTACATCCCAGGTGCCGACGGACGGGTGACCGGCCTGTCCAAGCTGGCCCGGCTGGTCGAGGTCTTCGCCCGGCGTCCGCAGGTGCAGGAGCGGATGACCCGGCAGATCGCCGACTCGCTGTTCGAGGTGCTCAAGCCGCAGGGCGTCATCGTGGTGATCGAGGCCGAACACCTGTGCATGGCGATGCGCGGCATCCGCAAGCCCGGGGCGACCACCGTGACCTCCGCCGTGCGCGGCATCTTCCGGGAGAACCCGGCCACCCGCGCCGAGGCGATGAGCCTCATCCTGGGCCGGTGAGCGCCAGCCTGCTGCCGCGGCCGGGTCGGTGCCTGGTGATGGGCGTCCTGAACGTCACGCCGGACTCGTTCTCCGACGGCGGCTGCTACGCCGACGCAGGCGCGGCGGTCGCCCACGGGCTGGAGATGCACGCGGCCGGCGCGGACTACGTCGACGTCGGCGGGGAGTCCACCCGGCCCGGTGCCGACCGGGTCGACACCGCCGAGGAGTGCCGCCGGGTCGTGCCGGTGGTCCGCGAACTGGTCGCCGGTGGCGCCCGGGTCAGCGTGGACACCACCCGCGCCGACGTCGCCGAGGCCGCCCTGGCGGCCGGGGCGTCGCTGGTCAACGACGTCAGTGGCGGGCTGGCCGACGAGGGCATGGCCCGGCTGGTCGCCGAGGCCGGCGTGCCCTGGGTGCTCATGCACTGGCGCGGGCACAGCCGGGAGATGTACGCCGCGGCGCGCTACGGCGACGTCGTCACCGAGGTCGGGGCCGAGCTCATCGCCCGGGTCGAGGACGTCGTGGCCGCCGGGGTGGACCCCGCCCAGCTCGTGCTGGACCCCGGGCTGGGTTTCGCCAAGAACGCCGAGCACAACTGGGCGCTGCTGGCCGGGCTCGACCGGCTGGTCGCCCTGGGCCTGCCGGTGCTGGTGGGCGCCTCGCGCAAGACCTTCCTGGGCCGCCTGCTGGCCGGCCCGGACGGGCACCCGCGGCCGGTGGAGGGCCGGGAGGCCGCCACCGTGGCCATCTCGGTGCTCGCTGCGCAGGCCGGCGCCTGGGGGGTGCGGGTGCACGACCCGGTGCAGTCCCTGGACGCGATCGCGACGGTGGCGGCCGTGCAGGCCGCCCGAGGAGGAGCACGTGGCTGACCGGATCACCGTCCACGGCCTGACCGGCCATGGCTTCCACGGCGTCTACCCCGAGGAGCGCCAGCACGGCCAGACCTTCCGGGTGGACGCCACCCTCGAGCTCGACACCGCACCGGCGGCCGCGACCGACGACCTGACCAGGACGGTCCACTACGGCGAGCTGGCCCAGCAGCTGCACGCGATCCTGGTGGGCGAGCCGGTCGACCTGCTGGAGACCCTCGCCCAGCGGCTGGCCGACTGCTGCCTCGCCCACGCCGCCGTCGACGCGGTGGAGATCACCGTGCACAAGCCGGAGGTCGACCTCGGCGTGCCGGCCGACGACGTCACCGTCGCCATCCGGCGCTCCCGGCGATGAGCCGGGCGGTCCTGTCCCTGGGCGGGAACCTCGGCGACCGGGCCGGCACCCTCCGGGGCGCGCTGGTGGCCTTGACCCGGCACGGCCTGGTCGCCCGCTCGATGCTCTACGAGACCCCGCCGTGGGGGCCGGTCGAGCAGCCGCCGTACCTGAACGCGATCGCCGTCGTCCGCGGCGACCGGGACGCCGCAGGCTGGCTGTCCCTCGCCGGCGAGCTGGAGCAGGCGGCCGGCCGGACCCGTGAGGTGCGCTGGGGCGCGCGCACCCTGGACGTCGACGTCGTCACCGTCACCGCGGACGACGGGTCCCCGGTGCTCTCCGACGACCCCGACCTCACGCTGCCACACCCCCGGGCGCACGAGCGGGCCTTCGTGCTCGTCCCGTGGCTCACCCTGGAGCCGACGGCCACGCTGCCCGGGCGCGGCCGGGTGGCCGACCTGGTCGCGGCGCTGCCGGCCGAGGACGTGGCCGCCGTGGTCCGTTGGGAGCAGCTGGCATGACGCCGGTGCGCCACCGCGACCTGCTCGTGCTCGCCGCAGCGGTCGCCTTCGCCACCTGGCTGGTGGTCCGGGCCGGCTACGGCGCGCTGGCCGGTTTCCACTGGTGGCTGCCGCTCCCGCTGCTGCTCCTGGCGGTCGTCGAGGCGATGGGGGCCCGCACCCTGCACGTCCGGCTGGCCGCGGACCGGGAGCGGCGCCGCGCCCCGGGCCGGTCACCGGCGACGGCGGCCCGCCCGGTCGAGCCGATGCTGATCGCCCGGCTCGCGGTCCTCGCCCAGGCCAGCGCCTGGGTCGGCGCGGTCATCGCGGGGCTGTGGGCCGGCGTGCTGCTGCACACCGTGCCGGCACTGGGCCGGCTCGCCGCCGCCCGGGAGGACACCGTCGCGGGCGTCGTCGGGGTGCTGGTGGCCGCGGCGCTGACCCTCGCCGCGCTGTGGCTGGAGCACGAGTGCAAGGTGCCCCCGGGCGAGGACGACGACGCTGCGACATCGTCGTCCTGACGGACGACACCGCGACCAGGTGCCGTGCCCCCGTGGCGCTGAGCCGCTCCCGCCGCTCCTCGCGGAGGCCTCCGGCCCCCACTCGTCACGTCGACCGGCTGTCGCCGGGCATCCGTATCGGCGTCCGGCCCGTCCTTCTTCAGGTGTGGGCGGCGCCGGCGACCTCGGGGGCCGCGCCCTCCACCGACCGGCGCAGCGCCGCGTGCAGCGACTCCGGGGTCAGCACCCCGTGGAACCGGTCCCCGTCGAGCACCGCCACCCAGCCGGCCTCCAGCTGCAGCATGGTGGCGAACGCCGTCTTGAGCGTGGCGTCCGCCGGCACCCAGGCCTCCATCCGCTTGCACGCCGCCCGGACCGTGCCGGCGCCGACGGCACGCTCGGCCGAGATCCAGCCGTGCAGCTGCTGCCGGTCGTCCAGCACGACGGCCCACCGCGCACCGGCGTGCTGCAGCGCCGACCGGGCGTCGGCCAGCCCGTCGTCGACGTGCACCACCGGCGGGTGCTCCAGGTCGGAGGGGTCGATGCGGGTGACTGCGAGCCGCTTGAGCCCCCGGTCCGCGCCGACGAAGTCGGCGACGAACGGGGTCGCCGGGGCGCCCAGGAGGTCTGCGGGCGGGGCGAACTGCTCGATCGTGCCGCCGGCGCTCATCACCGCGATCCGGTCGCCGAGGCGCACGGCCTCCTCGATGTCGTGGGTGACGAAGACGATCGTCTTGCGCACCGTCTCCTGCAGCCGCAGGAACTCCGACTGCAGCCGCTCCCGGACGATCGGGTCGACCGCGGAGAAGGGCTCGTCCATGAGCAGGACGGCGGGGTCGGCGGCCAGGGCCCGGGCCACGCCGGCCCGCTGGCGCTGACCGCCGGAGAGCTGGTGCGGATAGCGGTCGCCGAACGTCTTCGGGTCCAGGCCGACCAGCTCGAGCAGCTCCTCCACCCGGTCCCGGGTACGTGCCTTGTCCCAGCCCAGCAGGCCGGGCACAGTGGCCACGTTCTTCCGGATCGACTGGTGCGGGAACAGCCCCACGCTCTGGATGACGTAGCCGATCCGCCGGCGCAGCTGCACCGGGTCGACCCGGGTGACGTCGTCGCTGCCGAGCAGGACCCGGCCGGTGCTCGGCTCGATGATCCGGTTGATCATCTTCATGGTGGTCGTCTTGCCGCAGCCCGAGGGCCCGACCAGCACGGTGAGCTCGCCGGCGGCGAAGGTCAGGTCCAGCTCCCGGACGGCGGTGGTGCCGTCCGGGTAGACCTTGCTGACCCCCTCCAACCGGATCTCCTCGGCGCCGGAACCGGCGACCGATGCGGGGGGAGTGGGCCGGGCAGTAGCGTCCACGAGGTGGCCTTCCTGGCAGGCGCCCGGTGCTGAGCGCGTCGAGCGACATGGTGCTCGCGGCGGATGCGGCGCCCAACCCCTGGTTCGACTTCTCCTGGGTGGGCGACAACTGGTCCACCATTGTGCCGCTGGTGGGCCAGCACGTCCGGCTCACCGTCGTCTCGGTGCTGATCGGGGCGCTCCTCGCGTTCCCGCTGGCGCTGCTGGCCCGGCGCGCCCGCGGGCTGGCGGCCGCCGTCCTGGGGCTGTCGACGTTCGTCTACACGATCCCGTCGCTGGCGATGTTCGCCTTCATCGCGCCGTTCACCGGGCTGTCGGAGACCACCGTCGCGATCGGCCTGGTCCTCTACTCCCTGGTGGTGCTGGTCCGGAACTTCCTGGTCGGGCTGCAGTCGGTGCCCGAGGAGGTCCGTGAGGCGGCCCGGGGGATGGGCTACGGCAGCGGGCGGCTGCTGCTGCGGGTCGAGCTGCCGCTGGCGCTGCCGGCGATCATGACCGGGCTGCGGATCGCCACCGTCTCCACGGTCGCGCTGGTCACCGTGGGGGTGATCGTCGGCCAGGGCGGGCTGGGCCAGGTGATCATCGTCAACGGCTTCGGCGCCAACTACTACCGGCCGCCGATCGTCTTCGGCACGCTCGGCTGCGTGCTGCTGGCCCTGGTGGCCGACCAGTTGCTCGCCGTCGTCGAGCGGCTGCTCACCCCCTGGACCCGGGGGGCGGCGGCGTGAACGCCTTCTCCGACGCGTTCGTCTACCTCAACGACCCGTTCAACTGGACGAGCGCGCGCGGGATATTCTTCCTCGGCGGCCAGCACCTGGAGATCGCCGGCCTGGCGCTGCTCATCGCCCTGGTCGTGGCGTTGCCCCCGGCGATCTGGCTGGGCCACACCCACCGCGGCGGCGGCTTCCTCCTGGGGCTGTCCAACATCTCCCGCGCCGTCCCGACGCTGGCCATCCTGACGATCTTCGCGGTCACCTCGATCGGCTTCACCATCTGGGCGCCGGTCATCGCGCTGGCCGTCTTCGCCGTCCCCCCGGTGCTGGCCAACACCTACGTGGGCTTCCGCGAGGTCGACCGGGACGTCGTCGAGGCCGCCCGGGCCATGGGCATGAACGGGCGCCAGGTCGTGCTGCGCGCCGAGCTGCCGCTGGCGCTGCCGCTGATCATGACCGGGATCCGGACCGCCGCCGTCCAGGTCGTGGCGACCGCGACGCTGGCCTCCCTGCTGGGCAACCCCACGCTGGGCACGGTCATCCGCAGCGGCTTCGGCCGGCAGGACTACGGCATCGTCGTCGCCGGCGCGCTGCTCGTCGCCGCCCTGGCGGTGCTCACCGACGCGCTGCTGGGCCTGACCGCCTGGGCGGTGACCCCGGGCCCCCGGCGGCTGCCCTTCGGCCGGCTGCGCGGCCGACGGTCCGAGGCCGCTCGGGTGGCCTCGGCGCACTGACCAGCGCGAACATCGGCCGTGCGCAACTGACTTGCCGGTCGGGGCCGCGGAGGGGTTGAGTGGTGCCCGCGGGAGACCTCCCGCCAGACACGCGTGGCGTCCGGCGACGGGCACCACGGGACACAGAAGGCGGAGCTGATGCGCGCGCGCCCCCGTTTCTCGACCATCCTGCCGATCGCCGCCGTGGCGGCCGTCCTCGCCACCGCCGCGTGCGGGGAGTCCGGTTCCTCCGGCACCGGCGGCGACGCCGCGGCGAGCGGCTCCTCGGCGTCCGGCGACGCCTGCGCCCCGGTGGCGGGCGACCAGCTCGTCCGGCTGGAGGACGACAAGGAGCTGCAGAGCGTCGACAACATCATCCCGGCCGTCTCGGCGGAGGCGGCTGCGGCCAGCCCGGCGATCATCACCTCTCTCAACACGGTCTCCGCGGTGCTGACCACCGCCGACCTCAGGGACCTCATCGACCAGGTGGACAACGGGCGCAAGAGCGCCATCGACGTTGCGGCCGGGTACGTGGCGGACAACGGCCTGGCGGACGGCGTCTCCGGCGGCAGCGGGCCGGTCGTGGTCGGCGGCGGCAACTTCACCGAGAGCCAGGTGCTCGCGAACGTCTACGCCGACGTGCTCAGCGCGGCCGGATTCTCGGCCACGGTGCAGTCGGTGACCAACCGGGAGGCGTATCTCCCGGCGCTGCAGCGCAACGAGATCCAGGCGTTCCCGGAGTACGTGGGCACGCTGACCGAGTTCCTCGACGGCGATGACACGAAGGCCGTGGCCAGCAACGACCTGGACGCCACCATGCAGGCGTTGACCGAGCTGGCCGCGGCGAACCAACTTGTGGTCGGCGAGCCAGCCGAGGGCGCGGACCAGAACACGTTCGTGATCACCAAGGCGCTGTCCGACCAGCTGGGAGGCGTAACGACGCTGTCCGAGCTGGCCGACGCCTGCAGCGACGGCTCCCTGGTCCTGGGCGCGGTGCCCGAGTGTCCGACCCGGCCGTACTGCCAGCCCGGGCTCGAGGACACCTACGGGTTGTCGTTCGCCAGCGTCGAGGACCTCGACCTGGGTGCTCCGACGAACAGTGCCGTCCAGCAGGGCGTCGTCTCCATCGGCCTGGCGTTGTCCACCGATCCGGTCGCCGACTGACCAGTGACCGGTCGTAGGCCGTCAGTACCAGCCGCCGGGGGGCAACTGCTCCCCGGCGGCCACGACGGTGTCCACCCGGTTGCCCTCGGGGGCGAGCGGGCAGGTCCACCGCGGGTCGTAGGCGCACGACGGGTGGTAGGCGAAGTTGAGGTCGACCACCAGCCGGCCGTCGCCCCCGCCCAGGTCGGCGCCCTTGATGGTGTCCAGCAGGTAGCGCCCGCCGCCGTAGGTCGCCGTCCCGGCGCTGCCGTCGCGCAGCGGCAGGAAGACCCCGCCGCCGTAGCCACCGATCCACCAGACGTCCAGCCGGCCGACGTCGGCCAGCGTGACCCGGCCGATCCGGTCCAGCACCACGACGCCGTCCGCGGCGGTGGGCACCTCACGGCGCTCGGACGGCACGTCGGTGTCCACCGGGACGACGAAGCGCAGTGCCGGGTCGTAGGGCGCGACCGGGACCCCGGTGAACCCGGCGCGGGCGGCAGGGTCCAGCGGGGAGTCGGGATGGTCGGCCAGCAGGGCGTTCCGCCCGCCCACCCAGGCGTGCCAGCCCGCCTCGGGGTCCGCGGCGGCGCGCACGTCGGCGTAGAGCGCAGCGACCCGGCGCCGCCAGTCCAGCAGGGAGAGCGTCACCGTCGCCAGGGTGCCACCCACCTGCACGGCGAGCTCGGCACGGCGGCTCGCGGGGACGCCCGGATCGCCCGGGAGCAGCCCGCGCAGCCCGTATGGTGAGCGGCATGCCAGGTCGCCGGGACGACAGCCCCCGCGCCCGCGCTGCTCTTCCGCAGGTGCCATCGGGCGGCGGTACGCCAGGCCCGGTCGAGCCCGCCGTCGTCGACCTGGACGACGCCCCGTCCGGCGCCCGGCGCGGCTGGCTGGCCCTCGGGCTGGTGCTGGCCGCCGGTGCCACCGTCGCGGTGCTGGTCACCGACAACCCGCTCTACCTGCGGGTCGCGCTGCTCGCCGTCTGCTGGGCCTTCGTGGTCGCGGCGTTCCTGGCCGGCAGCCGCGGGGCCGACTCCGCGGCCGCAGCGGCCCGCGAGGCGGAGCTGCGGCACGCCTACGACCTGGAGCTGGAACGGGAGGTCGCCGCGCGGCACGAGTACGAGGCCGAGCTGGAGAGCCGGCTGCGCCGGGAGTCGGAGGCCGCCATGCGCACCGAGCTCGGCCGGCTGCGCACCGAGCTCGCCGGCCTGGGCCGGCTGCAGGACGACCTCGCCGAGGTCGGCCGGCTCCGCGCCGACCTGGCCGGGCTGGGGGAGCTGCGGGCCCAGCTGGGCGACGTCCGCGGTGAGCTGGCCGGGCTCGGGCAGCTGCGCGCCGAGATCGCCGGGCTGGGGGAGCTGCGCAACGACCTGGGCCGGATGCGCACCGAGCTCACCGAACAGCTCTCCGGCGAGCTGCTGATCGAGCGGATGGTCATGCGCGCCCAGTCGGTCCGTGGACCGGCCCAGGCCGAACCGGCCGACGGGCGCACGGTCGACGGGCGCACCGTCGACGGGCGCACCGTGGACGGCCGCACCGTGGCGGGCAGCGGGGCGTGGGAGGCCCAGCCGCTGGCCGGCGGTTGGGACGTCGACCACTGGCAAGA
>Ga0210040_10001111_pt1 | contig 41784 bp, 28 predicted proteins | sample CryGeyCG12114_NA_FD_185462 | JGI IMG/M metagenome (GOLD analysis project Ga0210040, IMG submission 185462) | Groundwater microbial communities from aquifer - Crystal Geyser CG19_WC_8/21/14_NA (SPAdes) (version 2) | ecosystem: Environmental > Aquatic > Deep subsurface > Groundwater | place: USA...
GCACGATATTTCCATTCTGCACAAACAAGCAGCGCAGCAACGGAAGATTTAACTCTAAATACTTGAATCATGAAAAGAATATTTTTACTTATAGCAGTCGCCCTCGGCTTCATCGTCAGCGATGCGTCTGCACAGAGCTACAAGAACGGTTATCCCCGAAAAACGCAGACTTATGGTGCGCCAGCCGCTTCGCCTATTCGTTTCGGGATAAAAGCCGGCGTAAACCTGGCAGACTGGGACGGTGAAACTATGCAGAGCGTGCAGGATATGGTGGATTTGACCAACGGGTCAGTGTCGCAGCAGATGCGCACCGGCTTTCATGTAGGAGGCTATGTTACGATACCTGTTGTGCCGGGCTTTGAAATTGAGCCGGGCCTGCTTTACTCCCAGAAGGGAACCGTGCTGAAAGGGAAAGTTCCTATGGAGCAGTTTGATTTCCTCAACACCAACGTGACGGTGACAAACAAAGCCGAGTACATTGATCTGCCTGTGCTGGCGAAAGTATATATAGGCGAGGGCTTCCATGTTTTTGCAGGCCCGCAGCTGTCTTACCTCGTATCGAACAAGATCAAAACAGAAGCCGGTGCCTTGGGCTTCAAGGCGCTTAACCAGGAATTTGATATGAAGAGCGGCTACCGCGAAATCGATATGGCCGTAACCGGTGGCCTTGGCTACAAATTCGCGAGCGGTTTCAACATCAGCGCAGGCTACGACTACGGCCTCAACAGCATCGACAAGAACGGTAGCATCGATACGTTTAACCGCGTGGTGAAGGCATCGGTCGGTTATACCTTCTAACCCAAAAGACAATGTTTGTGTTTAATATCAGGCTACTGCATTGCGGTAGCCTGATTTTTTTATGTACCCCCCACTTTGCTTCTGCGCCATCGCACCTAAGCGCTATCCCAGGCTTTGGCAGGTATATAAACATTGCAAGTATGAACCACGATAACTTCAAACTCCATATATCAAAAGAATTTACAAAGCTCGGCTTCCCGCTTCAGAGGGCTTGCTCACCTGGTATATAACTATCCCACAGCTTCTGTAGTAAAACATAGCTGTACAAAATCAGAAAGATGAAACCAGTGAACGTGCTTTTGAAAACCTTTTGCCTGCTGTTTGTGCTTGGCTTGTTAAACCTAGAGGCGCAGGCACAGCAGCTGCCGGCTACCTTAAACGCAACCATGGATGCTTACCAGTATCCGTATGAGGTGAAGTACCTGCCGGTTAGCGTGGAAGGGAAGCCGTACAAAATGGCCTACATGGATGTTGCGCCTGCCACACAGGTGCAGAACCCGCAGGCAGTCCTGCTGCTGCACGGGAAAAACTTTTTTGGCGCCTATTGGCGGCAAACGATCAAGTTCCTGTCGGATAACGGCTTCCGCGTGATTGTGCCGGACCAGATCGGCTTTGGCAAATCCGAGAAACCGGAGGTGTATTATAACTTTCATCAGCTGGCGCAGAACACACAGGAGCTGCTGCGGCACCTCGGCGTACAGCAAGTGGCGGTTGTGGGGCACTCCATGGGCGGGATGCTGGCCACCCGCTTTGCGCTGATGTACCCGGGGATGACCACGAAACTGGTGCTTGAAAACCCAATCGGCCTTGAGGATTACCGACTTTTTGTACCGTATAAGAACCTGGAAGAACTGTATCAGGAAGAACTTAAGCGCACCGAGGAAAGCATGCGCAAATACCACAACACCTATTATACCGCTTGGAAACCAGCCTATGACGAGTGGGTAAAGGTACCTGCGGCGCAGATCGACCACCCGGACTATCCAAAAGTGGCCAAGGCGTCAGCGTTAACATACGCGATGATTTATCAGCAACCGGTGGTATATGAATTTGACCAGGTGAAGGCGCCTACGCTGGTGGTGATCGGGCAGGCTGACCGGACTATTGTGGGCAAAGGCTATATCAAAGACAAGCAGAAATTACAGGAGCACGGGCAGTACCCGCAACTGGGGCAGCAAACTGCCAAGGCCATTCCAAACGCTAAATTAGTAGCGCTGCAGCAGGTAGGGCATATCCCGCACTTCGAAGCAACGGAGCGCTTTCACGAGGAGTTGCTTGCGTTTCTGAGGTAGCGGAGCTTGTTTTAGTGGTGATGATGGTGATCGTGGTCCTCAGGGTTGCTGTTAAGGTTGGCGACAGTGCCCAGGGTAAAGAAGACGGCCCAGCACACGTACAGCGCCCCAAAGTTATGCACCGCCTTGCCAATCAGCAGCAGGATGATATTCGCAACCACCGTCATGACCAAGCCCGTAGCTGCCACAAACTGGTAGGAGTTCATTTCCCGGGGATCGTAAATCTTTGTAAGTTTCATATGCTGATTGTGATTGAGCGCTTTTGGCTGTTGTTAAGGCTAACACTTATTTAGCAACAGTGGTGCCATACGCCGTCATTTAGCTGCAAATATAACAGAACGGTGCAGTTGTTGTTAAATGAAGAAGAAACCACTGTGATGCCTTTTACTCAGCGCTGTCGCTCTATTAACCCACTTCTCCGTTATTCCCTGGCGCTTGGCTTAAGTTGTCTCCTGCTATGCTTCGTGCCTGCCAAAACCAGGGCAGCTGTTCCCGTTAATCCTGTAGCCGCCGCCGCCGAGGCTGACTTTTTTGAAGCCGTTACCCAACTGCTACAGGAGCATGTAACAGCAGGGCAGGTAAATTACAAAGCCCTTCAACAAGACAAAGCGCAGCTGCAGCAACTGGTGCAGCAAATCGGTTCCTATAACCTGAAGAGCGTTCCTGTTGCCAAGCGCAAAGCCTTTTACCTGAACGCCTACAATGTGCTCGTGCTGCAGCAGGTAGTTACGCACTACCCGCTGCTGTCGGTAACGGATGTGCCGGGCTTTTTCGACAAGCAGCAGTTTCAGGTCGCTGGCGAGCAACTCACCCTAAACCAGCTCGAGAAACAAAAGCTGCTGGCTGTTTATCAGGATGCGCGGCTGCACTTTGCCCTGGTGTGCGCCGCCAGGTCATGTCCGCCGTTGCTGAACAGGGCTTATATGCCGGATAGGGTAGAGGAACAACTGGAGGCGCAGGCAAAGCTCGCCCTGCAGGACCCGCAGTTCATAAAGGTGCAACCGAAGGGGAAGAAAGTGCTGGTCTCGGAGCTGTTCAAATGGTACAGGCAAGACTTTCTGCAGGAGGCTCCTTCTGTGTCAGCATATATAAACCGTTACCGCAGCCACCCGTTGCCGCTTGGTTACAGCCTGGGCTACTACCCCTACAACTGGACCCTGAACGATAGCAGGTGACGAGTTCTATATAGTTTAAATATTATGTTAAATAAGTAGGTGCCTGCTGAACATGTGAATCAGCCCAGCGTATACCCTTAGACATTAAAATATTTGAGCTATGAACGAGAGAGAAGAAAATCAAGATAAAACACCAGATAATATCAATAACGATTACCGCGAGCGCGTAGGCATGGGCAACCACCCGGACCCTTCTGCCAAACGGAACATTGGCCAGAACGGTGAAACCGAGCGACTGGATCAGAAAGACAAACTGGAGAACCTGCACATCGGCGGAAACGAAGCAACCGGCTACGGTGCCAACGACCCGGATAGCAAGGAATCGTATGCGCAGGGCCCCGGCTTTGAGTTTGAGGGAAGCGACACGGCCATGGACGACAGTGTGAACGGCATTAGGCGCGGAGACCAGCCGTTTGGCGGTGATTCAGAGGAATCCAATGACGCTGACTACAGCCGTCGCTAGAGATAAAGAATAAAACAAGCATAAAAGCAGCAAGGGGGGCCATTTGGCCCCCCTTGCTGCTTTTATGCTTGCCTTGCGCTATAGGCCAACTGGCGATTGGCCTATAGCATCCTGGTCTGTCTCTCGGGTGTATTATTTGGAGGTAGCTGCCACAAACGAAACATGGGTAGCTTCCTCTTTATAGTTGGCATACGCATGTAACTGGTTTGGAGTTAAGAAAGAAGTGATTTTCTGCGCGTACGCAAGTTCGAGTTCCTTCATCTTCTCCTTCAGCACCGTGGCATTGTCGCCATAGGTGTGCAGCAGGTCGTTGGTTTTGACGATGCGCTCACGGTTCAGTTGCTTCAGTTTAATGTACTCGTGCTCGTTTAGGCGAAGCTCAAGTGCCATGGCACGTGTAATCAGGGTGCATTTTGCCTCATTTGCCGGCGTGATGTCAAAGATGCTGGTTTGGGCAAATGCCGGGGCTCCGAAAAGGAAAGCTGCTGCGATAACAAATAAAAACTTTTTCATGGGTAAGGGTTTAGTATAGGGTTCAAGTTATCCTGACATCTACATATATAAATTTTATGCTATGCCAGATGGTTTGAAATACGCACCCTTATTAATATAGTTGTATATTGCTATTAAAAAATTTTACAAAGCAGAATATTAATCAAATTTAATATAATATAATTTATATATTTAAAACTATATATGTTATATGGTTTTGATATGCTTATACGGGGAGTTCGGAAAAAGGAATAAGCGTTTTTGAGGCAGCTGACGCAGTTTTTTGCGCAGGCAGCTCTTTCCCGCCCGCGCTAAAGGCAGGCGGCAGAAGGGCAATAAACTGCCGCAGCAGCAGCGTTAAGGGTGGGGGTAAGGGCAGCAAGCGGCAAGGCCACCTGCTGTATTAGTTGTTGATGTACTCTTCCCGGATGATGTCCAGGATCTCCGGCGAGAGAGGCTTGGAGAAGAATTCTTTTACTTCCTCGTTGCTCTTTGCGGTCAGTATGTCTTTTCTGTCCACGGCGGAGGAGAGCATAAACAGGCAGCAGTGCGTGGTAGTGTGCGGGGGCAGTTTGCGGTACTCTTCGATAAACGACCAGCCGTCCATGCCGGGCATGTTGATGTCCAGGAAAATCAGGTCGGGAAAATGCGCTTTGCCTTTGTCAGACTCCTCCTGCAAGTACTTTAAAGCGTCTTCGGCCCACTCAAAGCTGATAACTTCATCGGCAAACTTCTCGTTGCGGATTATACTCTCGCAAACAAAGTTGTTTACCTGATCATCATCTATTAACACTACCTTCTTTAACGTACTCATTAATCGTAAATATCTAACATTTAAAGTAGACGCTGAAGGTAGTGCCTTCATGCGGCTTGCTCTCAACGTCTACCTTTCCTTCCAGCATTTCAACCTGCGTCTTTACCAGGTGCAGCCCGATTCCCTTGCCTTCAATGCCTTTATGAAAGCGCTTGTACAGGCCAAAAACATTATCCTGTTGCTTTACAAGGTCAATTCCAAGCCCGTTGTCCTGTACACGGAGGCAAATATAGTCGTTTACACGGAATGTAGAAATGTGGATGGCAAGTTTTCTGTCCGAGCATTTATACTTAATGGCATTCGAAAGCAGGTTCAGCAGAATGCTGTGGACATAGCTTCTCACCGTGTTCACGACGGGGGCATCCCTGAAGTCATGGGAAATGTCCGCTTCGCAGGAGTTGATGTTTCCCTTCAGCAGTTCCAGCACATCCTGCAGCAGGCACTCGAAAGCAACCACCTCGTACACGCTCCCGATCTGGCTGCGAATGGTCAGGATGTCGTTCAGGTCGCGGATGGTGGTATCGAGGAGCTGCGCCGATTTCATCAGGTTATCGATCACCTTCTGGTTAATGGGCGAGCCGATCTCGTTCCGGTTATATATAGAGGTAAGGCCGAGCATGTTGGCGATAGGCGCCCGCAGGTTATGCGACACGATATAGGCAAACTGCTGCAGGTTCTGGTTTTGCTTCAGGAGCTGCTGCGACAGCGCCTGCTGCCGCGCCTCGGCTTCTTTATAGGCCGTCATGTCAGAAGCAGAGCCATGGATGCGCGTCACCTTTCCGCTGCTGTCCAGTTCCGGCGACATCCGGAGCAGAAGCCAGCGCAAGCGGCCTTCACTGTCCAGAAGGCGCATCTCATACTCCTGTGGGTGCCCGGCCAGCACCTCCGGCAGTACCTGTTGCGTCAGAGGGGCCTTGTCTTCGCTGTGGATAGATTTCATCCAGGTGGAAGCGTCACCCAGAAAGGCAGCCTCTGGGTAGCCCGTGATCTGCTCGCACTGCGGACTTATATAAATGATCCGGAGTTCCGGGCTGGCTGTGAAAATAACCTCCGGAATATTTTCGATAGTCGTCTGCAGTTGGTTCTTGGCTTCTGTAATCGCCTGTTCTGACCTTTTCCGCTCGGTTATATCCTGTACCGTGCCATAGAGTCTGATCACCTCTCCACTTTCGTTGCAGATGACCTCGGCTACCTCCAGCACGTCTGCCAGGGTGCCGTCCGGCAACACAATGCGGTGCTCTACATTCAGCTGGCTTTTATGCCCTTTGGCAAAATGGAACGCCGCCTCTACTTTCGGCCGGTCCGCGGGGTAAATCCGTGCCAACATGTTGTGCATCGAGGGTACAAACTTGGCTTTCTTCAGGCCGTAGATGGCGTAGGTGCTGTCAGACCAGGTGAGTATATCCTGCTTTATATGGTACTCCCAGCTTCCGAGCTGGGCGAGTTGCTGAGCGCGTGCCAGTTGCAGCTCGTTTCGCTTTATCGTCTCAAAACTTTTCTTCTGCTCAGAGATGTCCCGGATGTTGAGGGCCACCCCCAGGATAGCGCCCTCCGGACTGATTACCGGTTGATAGGTGATCTCATGCCAGTAGTCGCCCTGCCCGGCTTCGTACACCACCGTCTCGCCCTGCATGGCCCTGGCATGGTTCTCTATGATGCTGGGCACCTGCGTGTGGCTCATGAACTCAACAATGCTTTGTCCCGCCTTCAGTTCTTTCAGCAGGTAGCGGCGTACATCAGCGGCCGCCTCCTTGTTAAAGGAGAGCACGTTCATGTTTTCATCCAGCAGGAAAATGGCCTGCAGGGAGCTGTCGAGCAGGGCCCGTAGCTTCGCTTCGTTGCGCTTCAGTTTCTCCTGGGCCTCTTTCTGTTTCGTGATGTCGATAAAGGTGCCGTTCCAGAGGACAGTGCCGTTCCCTTTGTCGGATGGAAGGCTGTGCCCGCGTACCCAGTTGTACTTTTTTAGCTCGGGCTGCCACACCCGCAACTCCAGCTCCCAGGGGGTGAGGTTCCGGTAGGTTTCAATAGTGCTGCGCTGCACCTCGGTCAGGTCGTCGGGGTGGAGGTTCTTATAGAGCAGGAGCGGATCACGGTAAACGTCATCCGGTGTTACGCCGCACAGGTCCTGCACGCCATCGCTGATATAGGGGAAGCAGAAGCTCCCGTCGCTCTCCATCTGGTACTGAAACACTGCTCCCGGCACGCTGGAACTTACTTCGCGCAGCAACTGCTCGTTCTTTCGGAGCTTCTCGAGGGCCTGCTCGCGCTCCTGCACGTTTACTGCCACCACCAGCCTCGGGTTTACCCCCTGTTTCCGGGGCAACGCATGAGAGCGCACCTCCACTGCAAACAAAGAGCCGTCTTTGCGCATGTGGGTATAGCCACTGCTAGTGGCATCAGCCTGCTTGTCTGCCAGTTGGAGTTTCTTCCGCACCTCGGGCACTTCCCTTTCCGGGCGGATATCAAGCAACGTCATCTGCAGGAACTCTTCCTCTGTGTAGCCATACTCGGCCAGGGCAGCCTGGTTTACTTCCAGAAAGCGAAGCGTGTCCTGGTCATAGATCCACATCGGAACGGGGTTGCGGTTGAAGAGCATCCTGTACTCCCGCCGCTGCTCCGACAATTCCTGCTCCAGTTTAATCCGTTCCTGTATCTCGTTGTTCAGGAAAGCGTTCTCCTGTCGCAGCCTCTTGAAAACGCGCGTGATGATGAAAGTGGCACCGACGGCGGAAGCCATGGCTAAAACCAGGAGAAGGGAGTGCCTATTGATAGACGAGCTGACGCTGGAAACAGCCACTCTTACCCGCCGGTCGGTGGTTGCCTGCACTTTTCTGCTCAGCTTGTTCAGGAGTTTTTCGTGCTGCTGGTAACTCGGCTCTAAATAAGCCTGGGCAAGTGCCTCGGCTTCCGTAGCAAGGTTCTGGTCACTCAGTCGCAGGAGGCTGTCTGTCAAGGTGTAATACGCCGCACGATCATTAGAGATAAGCTGCAGCAGCTCCTTTTTATCCTTCGACTTTACCAGTTTCGCCAGTTCGTATATCGCTGCGGTGTCTTCTGCTTGCCCGTTCTTTATCTTCTGGAGAAGAGTAGCTTTATGATAGGGTTCGGTGGCCGTGATGTATGTCACCAACAGGTTCTGCACCATATCCTCGCTGTGGTGAAGCGTGTTTACCAGCTTAAGCTGGTTCAGGGTTTGCAAAACCTCGTGGTCATAGTTTTTCAGCACCTGCCAGGCGGTTCTGAAGGAGGTGGCGCAGACTAATATAAGTACAATAGCCAGTCCGGCAAAGGAAAAGCCAATGTAACGGATGGTGCGTTCTAAAATGCTATTATGATGCTTGTCGTTTTTGTAAAGGTGCATATGCAACGTAGAAACCCACAGACGAATTTTTCTGCGATAACAGCTGTAACAGGTAAAAAGCAACGGGTAAATAACAATCCCACCAAAGCTTACCTGCTGTTTCAAAATCTAAATTAGGCAAAAATAATGGCCTTAAGCAGCCGTAGAGCACAGAATAGTTAAAAAAATATGGAGAGTTTATAAAGCATTGCAAAATAGGGATATTGTTTTGTATTATCGAAATAGTCAAATTGATTTGAAGGCTTAAGCTGCCAGAAATCGAGAACTTTAACTGCCTCAGGATCTGCCCTTCCTTCTAAAAACTTGTAACTCACAAGAAGAATTATGTAACACAGCGGCCTGCTCTGCTGCGTACCTTTGTAGAAGTAAAGAGATACAGAATCAGAGATGGCAAGTGTAGCAGAAGATAAGTTAGAGAAGAGTACATTTCCGGTGGAGGGAATGAGCTGCGCCTCCTGCGCCAGCAGTATTGAAAGCATGCTGCGGGAAAAGGAGGGCGTACAGGAGGCAAACGTCAATTTTGCAGGCAAGACTGTGCAGATAGCCTATGCCCCGAAGAAAGTTTCGCCAGCCCAACTGCGCGAAACGGTCCAGGAAATCGGATTTGACTTGCTTATAGAAGAAAAGACGCAGGAGGAACTGGAGGAACGGCAGGCAGCAGCGCTGGCCACACTTCGGCGCAAAACCATTGTAGCGGGCGTCCTGGCGCTTCCGGTGTTTATCCTGGGAATGTTCTTCCACGATGCCTTTGCCTGGGGCAACTGGGTTATGCTCTTCCTGACGGCACCCGTCCTCTTGTGGGCGGGGCAGCGCTTTTTCGTCGGGGCCTGGTCGCAGGCCAGATACTTCCGGGCGAACATGGACACGCTGGTGGCACTCAGTACAGGTATCGCCTTTCTCTTCAGCCTGTTCAACACGGTCTACCCCCAGTTCTTCCTGAGCCGTGGCCTGATGCCCCATGTCTACTATGAGGCGGTTGCCGTCATCATCGCTTTTATCCTTTTAGGGAAATACCTGGAGGAGAACGCGAAAGACAGGAGTTCGTCGGCCATCAAAAAGCTCATGGGCCTGCAGCCGAAGACGGTGCGGGTGATTCGGGAGGATACGGAACTGGAACTGCAGATTGCCGAGGTGCAGCTTGGCGACAAGGTGCTGCTGCTGCCGGGCGAACGTGTGCCGGTGGATGGTGAGGTAGTGGCCGGCACCACATATGTAGACGAGAGCATGCTGAGCGGTGAGCCATTGCCGGTGCAAAAGCAGCCCGGCGACACCTTATATGCCGGCACAATCAACCAAAAAGGAAGCCTGCAGCTGATCGCCCGGAAAACGGGCGGTGAAACCATGCTGGCGCACATCATCCGGCTGGTGCAGGAGGCGCAGGGAAGCAAGGCGCCAGTGCAGAAACTGGTGGATAAGATCGCCGGGATCTTTGTGCCGGTAGTGCTTGGCATCGCCGTGCTGACCCTGGTTGCCTGGCTGGTGTTCGGCGGGCAGGCTTATTTGTCGGAGGCGCTGCTGTCCACTATATCCGTGCTGGTGATTGCCTGCCCGTGTGCCTTAGGCCTGGCAACGCCTACCGCAATTATGGTGGGTGTGGGCAGGGGCGCTGAAAACGGTATCCTGATAAAAGACGCGGAGAGCCTGGAGCGGGCGCATAAAGTCGATGCCGTTATTTTAGACAAGACAGGCACCGTAACGCTAGGCAAGCCTTCCGTAACGGATGTGGTGTGGGCAGACCAGGACGTAGCGCAGCAGCAGTTGGAGCAGCTTTTCTTTTCGATGGAGGCGCAGTCGGAACACCCGGTTGCACAGGCTATATATGCCTTCTATAAAGAGCGGGGGCAGCGGGAGAGGCAACCGGGCTATTTCAACAGCCTGACAGGTTTAGGCATTGAGGCTGATTTTGACGGGAAGCGCTATCTTGCTGGCAACGAGAAGCTATTGCTCCAGCAGCAAATCCATGTGCCGGAACACCTGCTGCAGGCGGCGCGGCACCTGCAGGAAGATGCCAAAACGGTGATCTTTTTTGCGGATACCACACAGGCCCTGGCAGTGTTTGCCGTTAGCGACCCTGTGAAAACTGAGGCGGCGGCAGGTATAAAATCAATGCAAGAGGCAGGACTGGCCGTATATATGCTGACCGGCGATAACAAGCAGACAGCTGCGGCCGTAGCGCGTCAGGTCGGGGTGGTGCACTACCAGGCCGACCTGTTGCCGGACGACAAAGCGGCGTTCGTGAAGAAGCTGCAGGCAGAAGGCAAAGTAGTGGCCATGGTTGGTGACGGTATCAACGACGCACAGGCGCTGGCCACCGCTGATGTGAGCATCGCTATGGGGCAGGGAACTGATGTTGCCATGGAGGTGGCCGGTATTACGCTGATGCGCTCTGACCTGATGCAGGTGGCAAACGCCGTTAAACTGTCGCGGGCAACGGTGCAGACTATCCGGCAGAACCTGTTCTGGGCGTTTTTTTACAACGTGATCTGTATCCCGGTGGCAGCCGGCTTGCTTTTCCCGTTCACCGGTTTTCTGCTCAGCCCCATGATAGCAGGCGCTGCCATGGCATTGAGTTCCGTATCGGTGGTGGGCAACAGCCTGCGGCTGCGGGCGAAGAAATTGTGAGAGAGTAAAAAGTGTTTAGTTTATTAATTATGTTAAATATGGAGACTTATAAATTTAAAACCACGATAAATTGCAGTAATTGTGTTCGGGCGGTTACGCCGCACATGAACCGGTTACAGGGAGTAGCGGAATGGCATGTGGACACCGATAACCCGGACAAGGTGCTGGAAGTGACATCTGATACGCTGGATGCCGAAACCATACAGCAGACTGTTGAAAAAGCAGGCTTTAAAGCAGAGATAATCTGAAAGTGGTGTCATGAATAAAACAGGGGGCTAACCTGGTTATATAGGTCAGGCCCCTGTTTTTTAAGCAGCGGTACGGGTAGTTTTGCCTCCTTTACTGAACTTTGCTACCAGGGCAAGGCCTAAAAAGGCAATGCTGCACATGGCTAAGCCCAAAGACTCCCGCCCTTCTTCCACATTCTTCAGGAGCGCGCCTGTGTTGGCGTCCCGCATACTGTCGCCGACGCCCTCAAACCGTTCCGGCCACCAGTATATAACCCCGATAGCATATAAGACGAAAGCCGCAACAAGTACGGCGTTCCCCACTTTGCCAAATCCGGCACCAATGCAAAGGACAGCCGCCATCAGGTAGATCGTTATCCATACCATCGGGTCAGGGTCATTATACTGAACTACCGCGAAGGAGATGAAAACTACCCCGAAAAAGACGCCTAAGATTTTTTTCAAAAGCATATAAGTCCTGTTTTAAGGTCTGAAATGAGCTGATCATGCTTTATGCACCTGCCACCAAAGCCATTCCTGAAAGTCAGGCGGAGGGGGCGACTTTGGATTTCGGCGCTACAGGCTGAACAGGCCTTGAGCAATGACTACAGCAACAAGGTGTGAAGATTACAGGCAAGTACCAAATAAAAGAGGCAGCTAAAATAGCCGCCCTTTTATATACAAAACTAAACTAACTAACTTTAATACCTACCAGGCCCACTCCGGGCATATAACTTTTCGCGTGTTGCGTATCTTAAATCCCAGAACCACCTCATGGCTTCCTGCGTTCACGCGGCCCAGCGGGGAGGTGCCGGCGTCGTAAGAATAGGCGAGGTCAAAGAGGTGACTGATGTTGAGGCCGGCCATGGCGGCAACCGATTCTTTGTGGCGGTAAGAGGCCGCTATCCACAGCCGGTCACTGTACAGGGCTTTCAAAGTGGCATCTACCGACACAGGGCTGGGCTGAGCCATCTTTACCATCACCGACGGGACAAGCGTCAGGAGTGGCGAGACGTCCAGGCGGTAACCGCCCGTCACGAAGTAGTGCTTCTGCAATTCGCCTTTGTTGTCTTCCGGGGAGCCACCCATCGAAATCAATTGCCGTTTGCTGGGCACCAGTTGCGCCCCAGACACGCCCACGTAAAAATTCTGCGAATACATCCAAAGACCCAGGTTCAGGTCAAATTTTACCTCGTTGAGGCGGCCGTCCACAATAGCCGGGTCATTGTCCTTAGCTGTTCTTACATACGCAGGGTCCAGGCTATACTGTATCATGCCGGGTGCCACGCCCGCCGCCACGCGCAGGCTGCGGGTGATCGGCTGGTGATAAGCGTAACTCAGCGAGAGGGTGCCGCGCTTCAACGGCCCCGTTTTAGTGGACATGGCCATCGCGCCCAACCCGTGGTGCGACCGCACGCGGCGGTAAACATTGGTTTTCTTGGCAGTCGCTTCTTTCGGCACGGCGCCCGCTTTGCGCCCGCCCCGGTACGAGGAGGTCATGTCTTTGTTTACCGGCATGTGCAGCGTCATATAATAAGACTCCGGCGCTCCTTCGAGGCCGGACCACTGGTGCCGGGTGCCGAGTTTGAGGTCCGCATAGTCCTCAATGCCTGTAATGGCCGGGTTCAGGAGGTAGTTGTTGAGCGTGTACTGCGTATACTGTGGCTTCTGTTGCGCCAGCACGGTACCCGCCGCTAACATTACAAACATACCGATGGCTAAAAGTCTGTTCATATAAAATTATTTAACAATGGTCACGCTGCCGGAAAGCGGTTTCTCGTTCTGGCCCAACTCTATGATGTAGTAATAAGTGGCGATGGGTAGCTCCATGCCTTTGTAGCGGCCGTCCCAGGGCTGTTTGTAACCTTCTGAGCCGAACACCTGCGTGCCCCACTGGTTAAAGATCTTCACTCTGCAGTTCTGGTATTTGGTAATGTTCTCGATCTCCCAGGAGTCGTTGATGCCGTCATGGTTCGGTGTGAAGGTGTTTGGTACAGAGACGAAAGGCAGTACCGTCACTACCACCTCATCACTGAAAGTACAGCCTTCTGCCGTGGTGGCGGTCACGGTATATACCGTGGTCACTTCTGGTGAAACCAAGGGGTTGGGGATGGTGGCATCATCCATGTCAGCGGCCGGGGACCAGGAGTAGGTGACGCCCCCGCTGGCCAGCAGCTGGGTGCTGCGGCCTTTCACCACAATCACGTCCTCGCCTGCAAACACCTGGCTCTCCACCACCTGCACCACGACCGGCTGGCGCACGCTCGCACATGACTGCGACACCTCCTGCACGTAAAACGTGGTGGTAAAGTCGAGGCGGGGTGTGCGGAGCGTCTCCCCAACAGCCAGCGGGTTACCGCCGGACGCACTTGCGTACCACTCCAGGCGGCCGCCATTGCCTTTGGCGGTGAGTGTGGCGCTCTGCCCGGAGCAGACGCTGGTGCCTGTGGCCATAGGCGATGCTGGCAGTGGCGTAACCACCACCTGTACTGCGGCACTGATCAGCGCCTCACACGACTCTGACGTTACGATGCGGCGGAACCAGGTTGTTTTCGTAAGCGGGCCAGGGCTGTAGTCCTGGCGGTTGTTCTCGCCGGGTGCTATGGTGAAGTCGGTGGCCGGCCCGGTGGAGCTCATTTCCCACTGGTATACATATTTTCCGCTGCCCCCGCGCGGCAGCGTGCCTGTTAGCGTCGACGGCGCTGTGCCGAAGCAGATCGTTTGTGGCGTGCTGATCTTGTTGTTGCTCATGGCCGCCTTCACCGAGATCATCACGGCCGCGCTGCTATCGGCGTTGATATCTGAGATCACGACCCTTCTAAACCAGGTTTCCTGGGTGAGCGCTGGCGGGCTATAGTCTTGCGTATTGCCCGAGCCTGTTGCGGTGCGCCAGCCTTTGATTGGGCCGGAGGTGCTTTGCTGCCACAGGTAGGTATAGCCGCCCTTGCCGCCCACTGGCTCAGAGCCTCTCAGTTTGGCCGGTACGTTCCCGAAGCATATAACCTGGTCTGCCTGAATGTTGTTGTTGGCAATGGCCGGAGTGATGGTGATTTTGATCTCATTAGACACGCTCTCACATCCGCCGGAATATACCTTTCTTCGGAACCAGGTGTTTTGCGTCAGTGCTTTCGGCGAATAGTTTTTACCTGCATTCGGCGTCGGGGCCACCGTATAGTGCTGACCGTCCTCACTATATTCCCACATATACGCATACTGCTCATCACCACCGCGGGGCATGGAGCCTATCAGCGGGGCCGGCACCTGGCCCGCATAGATTGTTTGCGGTGCCACCACCAAGTTGTAAGAGATCTGGGGACTCACCGTAATCTCCACAATGTTAGATATAGTGGCACACGAAGCTGTATGGGCCACACGCCTGAACCAGGTGGTGGTGGCAAGCGGGCCGGGGTTCAGGTCGCGCCCCTGGCCTTGCTGCACAACAGGCCGGTATGTGCCTTGCGCTCCCGTGGTGGAATACTCCCAGTTATAGGCATAACCGACCGAACTACCTTCTGTTACATAGCCGCCGCTTGGGACAGAGCCCGTGATTGTGACGGGGCTGTCGCCTTCGCAGATCATCTGGCTTTCGCTGATCTGGTTGTTGCTGATAGGAACGGCAATGTTTACACGCAGCACATCAGAATAACTGTAGCACTGCCCTGAGGTTACCTTGCGGCGAAACAACGCAGGCTGCGTGAGAGCGGCGGCGGTATAGCTGCTGTTCGTGCGGGTGCCGGGGGCAGCCTCAAACGTCGCGCCGTTGTCCTTGCTTATCTCCCAAAGGTATATATAGCTACCGTTGCCACCGGAAAGGCCATCTACCGCTGTGAAAGCCGCAGGCGTTTCCCCGTGACACAAGGTAAGCTCCGTCAGGGTGAGTTTATTCTGCCGGATAGCCGGCTGTACAGTGACCAGCACCGGGGCGCTGATGTCGCTGTTGCAGGTGCCGGAATCCGCGATCCGGCGATATAAGGTGTTTTGAACAAGGGCGGCAGGGGCTGTGTATACGGCCTGTTTATTTTCCCCGGCAGCAGCCGTGTAGGTGCGGCCACCGTCCGTGCTGCTTTCCCACAGGTAGGTGTAGTTGCCATTGCCGCCTGTAAGCGGCTCGGCTGTGAGTGGAGCGGGCATATCACCCTCACAAATTGTTTGTGCGCTTTTGATGATGTTGTTGCCTATAGCCGGTGTTACCGTCACTTTCACTGCCTCCGAAATATCCCTGCAGGCTGAAGAGACAACCACGCGGCGGAACCAGGTGGTGCGGCTCAGCGCCTGTGGCTGATAGTTAATATCCGCCGCGGCTGGTTGGACGGCAGAGAAGCCCGCGCCTTGATCAGTAGCAGGGTCTGTGATGCTGCTTTCCCATAGATAGCTGTAACTGCCGTTGCCGCCTCCAGGTGTAGAACCTAAAAGCCTGGCCGGCGTCTGGCCGGCACAGATAACCGGCACGGCTGCAACAGTGTTTTCGAGATGGTCCAACACGGGGTACACCGTTACCTGCACCTCTGTGCGTGGGCTCAGGCAGCCTTCGATGCTTGCCTGCACATAATAGATTTTGTTTGCATCCAACGGGGCTGTCTCAAATGTCCTGCCTGTAAAGATGGGGGCTCCCCCTGCGGCGGCTTCGAACCACTCGTAAACCGTGGCGTTGCCCTCTGCTATCAGAACGGCTTTGTTGCCCGGGCCGCAAAGCGCTACAGGCGCTACGATTGGGGCAGGCGTGGCCGGGCGCACTGTAACCGTAACAGGCGTTCGAACGCTGGTACAGCCGCCTTCAATAGTCGTCTGCACATAGTAGGCTGTGGTTTGCTGCAGTACAGGTGTCGTGAAAGTCGTCTCCTGGCTCAGCAGGGTGCCGCCTGCCGGAGCATCGTACCAGGCAATAGCGCCGGCAGGATTTACAACCTGTAGCACTGTGCCGAAGCCCGGGCATATAACGGCACCGGCGGCGGTAGGGGCAGGAGGCAGGGGATTTACAGTTACCTGCAGCTGATCTTTAGTTTCACAGCTACCGGTGCCATGGGTATAGACGAGGGTAAAGGTGCCAGCAGCATCCGGCGTAAAAGTGCCTGCGGCGGTTATATACCTGGAGCCAGACCAAGCGCCACCGGCAGGAAGCCCCGCCAACTGGAAAGAGCCGCTGTTGAGGCACACCACTCTGTCCTCACCAGCTTTTGCCACAGGCACTTCCTTTACCATGACAATCATTTTATCTGAAGCCGTACAGCCTTTCGGATCTGCATAGGTATAGGTCAACTCATAATTTCCGAGTGCAGTTGTGGGCGTGAAGACGCCAGCTGCCGTTACGTTTGGCCCGCTCCAGGTACCGCCCGCCGGGCTGCCCTGCAATCTGGAGGGGACCGGGGCGTTGCAGACTGTTACGTCCGGGCCTGCGCTCACCTGTGGCAGCGGGTTAACGGTAACGGTGACCGTAGCCGAATTCGTACAGCCCGTAGCCGCGTTCAACCCGATTACGGTATAAGTAGTGGTGCTGAGGGGCCTTGCCACAACGGATGCACCCGTGGTGGCGCTCAGGCCGGTAGCCGGGAACCAGGTATAACTGTCAGCGCCTGCTGCTGCTAACGTAGCGGCGCCCTGGGTGTAGCATATAGCGGCTGCGTCTGATCTCACAGAAACCTCCGGCAAAGGATTCACAACCACGGTAAAAGTGGTGGTGCTGGTGCAGCCTGTTTCGCTGTCAGTGCCGGTAACAGTGTAGGTAGTGGTAACGGCTGGGGTTACCGTCACAACACTGCCTGTAGTGGCTTCCAGGCCTTCGGCTGCCTGCCATATAAATGTATCAGCGCCGGTTACCTGGATGGTGGTGCCTGCCCCGAGGCATATGGTGGGGTTGGGCGATGTAGCGGTCAGTTCAGGTATTTTGCCAATGGTGATTTCCTGCACGGCTGCCTCGGAGGCACCGCATTCATTGGTAGCCACCACTTGTACCACATATTTCCCTGCTTCTGGGAAACGGATCGTCGGGTTAGGAGAGTTGCTGTCGGTACCGTCTGCAAAGGTAGCCCCTTCTGGCCCGGTCACAGTCCAGCTGTAAGTGCTGATGGAACCGGAACGGGCGTCAAACTGTGGCTTGTGCTTCGGATCTGCGTCGGAGAAGGAGAGGGTTTGCGGACCGCAATATAACTGAGGCCCCGGCAGCCCCGCTACAGGTTTTTCCTGTATTACGACCGTCTGCTCTTTCACCGCGCTTGTGCAGTTATTGCTGGTTGTGAGAGAAACTCTATAAGTGCCGGATGCAGTAAAGTTAAAGGAAGGGTTCTCTGAACTTGCCGCTGACCCGGCGGCAAAGGACCAGCCCGCTGCCGGGCTCACCTGCCACACATACTGCAAATCTTCGCCGGTCGAACGGTTCTGTGCCATGACAAGAGCGGGGGCGCAGGTCACGCTGCTGTTCAGCTCAAAATCAGCTGTGGCCAGGTCTCTGACTTTATAAACTTTCTCCACTGAGCTGCTGGCACAGGTGGTTCCTGATCCTACCGGGCTAGACGTCATCCTGATCGTATATTCTCCCGCCTGCGTGAACACCACCGTCGGGCTTTTGGTGGTCGCATTGCCGTAACGGTACTCCCATCCTGTTGCCGGGGAGATTTCCCATGCCACATTATAGGCCGCGCTGGCGCTCGGATTCACAGTGTTGGCGTTAAAACCGACCACCGTGAGATCGAGGAGCCGTACCGGTACATTTACACATCCTTCGGCTTTGTCGAAACCGAATCCCGCTTCAGGACCTTTCGAGAGCCGGATGCCACCAACCGTGGCCGGGGTATACCCGCAGGGGTTGGAAGCGGTGGCCGTTACTGTAAACGCACTGTTCGGTGCGTCCTTCGAAGACACTTCGTACAGGTGAGACACAGATTCCGGTACATTAGCCTGCGTGAAGTTCAAGATTGGGGAGCCGTCGCCAAAATCGACGGTATATACGGTTAGCGGGGAATTGCCTTTTGTGCGCATTAAGTTAAAGGTGTAGGCCTGCGGCAAGCAGTCGTTGGTGTTTCCTTCTGTAGAAAGGCCCAGGGCAGGGTTGCTGCCGATGAACACCCGCTCGGTAGTGGTGCTGGTACAACCGCTTTCGCCGGTCACCTCCACCTCAAGTTGCAGCGACCCGGTTAAATGATATGTATGGCTGGCGGTATCGAAATCTTTTCCAAGCGTTTCCTCTTTCCCGTCGCCCCATCTGATCTTATAGCTCCTGTTAGATTCTTTTGTCGTGGAGGTGTTATTGATCGTGATTTCGAAATTAGGGTCCCCGCCCGTAGCGCTGCAGAACGTGAAAAAGGTTTCCGGGTCTTCTATGCTGGCGTCAGGTGTACCCGCGATGGTGGCGGGCGCTGAAGTTGCCTCGCATCCGCCAGGTTGCACCGTTTTTACCCAATAAGTACCCTTGTCTGTAACCCTTATTGTTCTCTCAGTGGCACCCGTCGACCAAAGGTAGCTCTCCGCTTCGCTTGCGGTAAGCTCCATCTGCCCGTCCTGGCATAGGTTGCCCGCCGCTGTAATGGTCGGAATACAGTCCTGCGCATAGAGGGAATGCGGGAAAAATCCGCTCATTCCAAAAAATAAAATGAGCAGGAATCCCTTCAAAATCGGCTGCATATAACTCGGCTGTAGATGTTAGTAATAGTCAGTTTTTTAAAGTGTAATGGCCCGGCATCTATATAATATAACTGGGGAAATCGCTGGTAGAAGTGTACAAATTACTGCATCGCCTGCTTTGCAGGGGTCGTGCCTGAAATCTGGTTTAGGAGCGTTGCCTTAGGTAACATGTAATGGTTCATTATGAATGGTGTTACTATATAGCCTTTGTGGTGGCGGGTGTCTTATTGTTCAATATAACTGAGTTGCTGTTAAAAAGGCGTAAATATGAAATATAAATTATTCTTTACAGGTCATCTAAATTTTTTCTTAAAGATAAGTGAATAAAACGGATGTCTGCAAAAGCTTTTGAGAATATTTTTTGTGATCTAAACAGATGATTTTTATTGAATTAGACTTGTTTTTGATTAATAGGAGTTAAAGAACACCAATATATTAAACATATATTATATATTTTATTTTATATGTATAAGTGCTTTTTATAATTGGATCATTCTGATAGCTGTTCTCTTTTTTGTTGCTTAAGCCCGTGTTAGAATCTTTATAATTATATGATTCTTATATTGTAAATAGTTTTTTTAATATAATGCTTGTGGGCAGGTAAATTATAGCGTTTAGAAGAGGCAGAGCGGGCATGGTAAATCCTTCTTTTAGAAGGGGAGGTTTTCTGTGAGGGCAGGCGTTTTACATTATAATATAGTGCAATTTATATATTTTTAGGATAAGCTTCTGAACGCGCACTTTGCACTGCTTGTTTTGTAGATAAATGCGCTATCCATAGTAAATTGCGTATTTCTATATAAGACTTGTTATATATTAGAAAATTTCGTTTTCTTAATTAATGTATGGAAAATCACAAACCTTAGCTGTGGCTTCGCCGTATTTCGGAGCAAGTTGCCTGCTAAGCTTAAGAACTTTATCGAGCCATAAATTTGTTTGATCTTAAGTTTCGATGGCACTTTCTGCTGAATGGTGCTGATATGCTGGCGAAATATTTCGTTTACCAATATCTGGGCTACTTGAAGGATGAAGGAAAGATGATATGGAGCGAAATGAAAATAGCAGAACAGCAAACAATAACAATATGATTGAATATTTACCCTTGTAATATGAATAGGTTCCGACACTACTACAGCTTTAACAGAGTTATGCTGTTAATTCTTGATGTAACTCTTATAGCTTCCGCCTTTAAATTCTCGAACATAATCCGTTACGGCACCACTGATCTTCAGCATGAGTACAACATTTTCTTTGTGCTCTTTGCGCTGGTGTGGTGGATCGTATCGGGTTTCTCTAACTTTATGTTCCGCATCGACGGGTTTTTCTCCTTCGACAGGAGGCTCTCTAACATCATCAATGCCTTTATCCTGCATGCCTTTATCCTGGCCAGCTGCATTGTGGTGTTTAACCTCGAAGAGCTGTCCCGCCTGCTGCTGCTGTACACGTACCTTTCTACGGCACTGCTCATCGGTATGAGTCGGCTTGTGCTGCTGTTGGTGTACCGCTATTTCACGAAGTCCGATGTGGCTCATACCCGTTATGTGATTGTGGGCACAGGCCCTGCCGCCATCTCGCTGCACCAGACGCTGAACGCGAACGACGACCTCGGGACAAAGTTCATGGGCTTCTTTGATGACAGCGCCAGTGAACTTGGCCCTTACAACAGTAAGCTGAAAGGCACCGTAGACGACCTGAAAGAGTATTGCCTCCAACACAGCATTGACGAAGTGTACTACACGCTGCCTCTGAACAACCGCGAGCAGATAGATGACCTGACGGAGTTCGCCGACGACAACTTTGTGTACTTCCGCATAGTGCCGGACTTTAGCGCCATTGTGCAGAAGGATGTGAACATGTACTTCTACCACAACATCCCGATGATCAGCGTGCGCCGCGAACCGCTTGAGATTGCCTCTAACCGGGTGATGAAGCGCCTGTTCGATGTGGCGTTCTCACTGGCTGTTATCCTGTTGATTTTCCCGATCGTGCTTCCGATCATCGCCCTGGCTATCCGCCTGGAGTCGAAAGGGCCGATCTTCTTCAAGCAGCTGCGGCCGGGTAAGAAGAACAGGCTGTTCGTGTGTTACAAGTTCCGGACCATGCGCGTGAACACGCAGACAGAGCTGCAGGCTTCAAAAAACGATCCGCGCATTACCCGAATAGGTGCTTTCCTGCGCAAGACAAGCCTCGATGAGCTGCCGCAGTTCTTCAACGTGCTGCTTGGTGATATGTCTGTGGTTGGGCCGCGTCCGAACCTGGTGTCGCAACTCGATCATTACTCTAAGCTTATCTCGAAATACAAGATGCGCCATTTCGTGACGCCAGGCATCACGGGCTATGCCCAGGTGAGCGGTTTCCGCGGCGAAACGAAAGAGCTGCGCCTGATGGAGAAACGTGTGGAGTACGATGTGCGCTATATGGAGAACTGGAGTTTTATGATGGACATGAAGATCATCTTCCTGACTGTCTGGAACATGGTAAAAGGCGAGAAGAATGCATACTGATACAACTGACTTTATCTCTACTGTGCCTGCACCACCCTTGCAGGAGAAGCGAAAACTGTTGAGTTCCCTTATCTCGGCTGGCTCTTTTGATGATTTTGTGAAACACATCTTCTGGTTAACAGAACACAAAGCGTCGTCGTATGTATGCTTTGCCAATGTGCACATGCTCATGGAGGCCCACCGCGACAAAGAGTTCAACGAAGTACTCAACAACGCCGATGTGGCCACACCTGACGGTAGCCCTGTATCAAAGCTTGCGAAGCTTTTCTATGGGAAGCAGCAGGAGCGGGTGGCGGGCATGGATTTGTTGCCCCGCCTCTTGCAGGAGGCTGCGGTGCGCGGGAAATCAGTCTACTTCTACGGCTCCACCGAACAGGTGCTGGAGGCCGTGGTTTCAAAGGCGCAGCAGGAGTTGCCGAGCTTGCGCATCGCCGGGCATTATTCGCCTCCTTTCCGGAAGCTGACAGAGGCTGAGGACGCCGCCGTCACGGATATGATCAACCGGTCGAAGCCGGATCTTGTGTTCGTGGCGCTGGGTTGCCCGAAGCAGGAGCGCTGGATGGCCGCACACAAAGGGCAGGTGCGTGCATGTATGCTGGGGGTTGGCCAGGCATATATGACCTATGCCGGCCTTGAAAAACGCTTGCCGCAGTGGGCCCGCAACCTGTCGCTGGAATGGACGTACAGGTTGTGGCTGGAGCCGCGGCGCCTTTGGAAGCGTTACCTGGTGACAAACAGCATGTTTATATTTTTAACGCTCAAACAATTGCTGCAGCAGCAAACCAAGAACCCGGCTTGAGAAAGCAACGGCTCAAGACAGGTTTCGCTTGGTGAGGGGCAGGGAATGAAGGAGAAGAAACGGAGCGCGGTACTGTTGACAACATTGCGGCTGCCTTTAGAATATAGTGACGTTAACACGCATATCAACACTTACTGCACCACGCTGCAGGCCGCTTTATATAAGCAGCCTGCAGCGTGGTGTTTGCATTTTAAAGGTCCGAGGGAGGCTAAAACCGAAGCAGAACTACTTACGATATAAACTTTTATAAATTTCACTTAAGTAACATCTAAATATATAAATCTTCGTATTTATATATAGCCAACACACGTTGAAGATACAGCGTTAAACAAGGCTGAACATCTAAACACAAACCCTTTAACCCTTACAAAACCCTTATACATGAAAGCAGTTATACTGGCAGGCGGCTACGGAACAAGAATCAGCGAAGAAAGCGGCGTGCGTCCCAAACCTATGGTGGAGGTCGGCGGGAAACCCATCCTGTGGCACATCATGAAAATCTATTCTCACCACAACATCAACGACTTCGTGATTTGCTGCGGCTACAAAGGCCATATGATCAAGGAGTATTTCGCGAACTACTGCCTCTACAACTCTGACGTTACCTTCGATATGCGGACCAACAGCATGGAGGTGCACAGAAACAACACAGAGTCGTGGAAGGTGACGCTGGTGGATACCGGCGAAGGCACCATGACCGGTGGCCGCCTGAAGCGGGTGCAGGAGTATGTGGGCAACGACACGTTCTGTATGACCTACGGGGACGGCGTGAGCGACGTTGATATCTCAGAAGCGGTGCGCTACCACAAGGAGCAAGGTGTGCTGGCTACTCTTACGGCCGTGCAGCAGCCTGGCCGTTTCGGCGCCTTTACGCTCTCGTCTGAGGCCACCAAAGTACCTCAGTTCAAGGAGAAGCCAGCCGGGGGCGATATGCCCTGGATCAACGGCGGGTTCTTTGTGCTGGAGCCGGGCGTGTTCGATTATATAGAGGAAGACAGCACTACCTGGGAGCGCGAGCCGCTGGAGCGGCTGGCAGAGGAAGGCGAACTGGGGGCGTACCGCCACAGAGGCTTCTGGCAACCCATGGACACCCTGCGCGACAAGCATCTGCTAGAGGATCTCTGGCAGAATGGAAAAGCCCCATGGAATGTGTGGGACAAAAAACTATCCGAGATTTTAGGCTAAGTTCCCTATATAAAATTCACCCTAACCCTTTTTCAAAAAATTAAGATCACAACAGATATGAGAATTCTGATAACCGGAAATATGGGCTATGTTGGACCAGGTGTGGTAGCACGCCTGCGCGCCGCTTACCCTGAAGCTACTTTAGTAGGATACGACATGGCCTACTTTGCCTCCTGCCTCACCAACGCGCCCGTGCTGCCCGAGAGCCAGCTGGACGTGCAGTTGTATGGCGATGTGCGCACGCTTCCTGCCGAGGTATTGCAGGGAGTAGACGCAGTGGTGCATTTAGCCGCCATCTCAAACGACCCGATGGGGAATAAGTTTGAGGACATCACCATGGATGTAAACTACAGATCAAGCGTACGCATTGCAGAACTGGCGAAGGCCGCGGGCGTGAAAAACTACGTGTTCGCGTCCAGCTGCAGCATGTACGGAGCTGCCTCTGAGCAGGCCAAGACAGAGGATTCTGAACTGAACCCGCTGACAGCCTATGCCCGCTCCAAAGTAGCGACCGAGAAAGAACTGAAGCCTCTGGCCGGAAACGGTTTTACCGTTACCTGCCTGCGCTTTGCCACTGCCTGCGGCATGAGTGATCGTCTGCGCCTTGACCTGGTGCTGAACGACTTCGTGGCGGGCGCTGTGGCAACCGGCAAGATCAACATCCTGAGCGACGGCAGCCCGTGGCGCCCGTTAATCCACGTACAGGACATGGCCCGTGCCATTGAGTGGGCCGTAACCAGGGAGCCCGCTAACGGAGGTAAGTTTCTGGCGGTGAACACCGGCTCAAACGAATGGAACTATCAGGTACACGAACTGGCAAACGCCGTAGCCGAAGTTATTCCGGGCACAACGGTAACCGTTAACAAAGACGCAGCCCCGGACAAACGCTCTTACCGCGTTAACTTTGACCTCTTTAAAGAACTTGCTCCGAACCACCTGCCACAGGTCTCCCTGAAGCAGGCGATTGCGGAGTTGCGCGAAGGTTTGGTGGCTATGGAATTCAAGGACGGTGACTTCCGGAACTCGCTGCTGATGCGCCTCAAAGTGCTGACAAGCCTGCAGGAGTCAGACAAGATCAACGAGCAGCTGCAGTGGAACAGCAAAAAGACGGAAGCGTCTAAGACTGAAATGGAAACCGCCTAAGGAGACTATATGCTATTTACTGAGACCAAGTTAAAAGGCGCCTATATCATTGATGTAAAGCGTCTGGAGGACGAGCGGGGGTTTTTCGGCCGCTCTTACTGCAAACAAGAAATGGAGGAATATGGCCTGAACACAAACATGGTGCAGGCGAATGTCTCTTACAATAAGAAGAAGGCTACGCTGCGCGGCATGCACATGCAGGCGGCACCTTACGCAGAAACAAAGCTGGTGCGCTGTACACGCGGCGCTATATACGATGTGATCATTGATATGCGCGAAGACTCCGAAACGTACAAACAGTGGATCGGCGTGGAACTGACCGCTGACAACTACCGCATGCTGTTCGTTCCCGAAGGCTTTGCGCACGGTTTCATCACGCTGGAAGATAACACGGATGTAACCTATAATGTTACGCAGTACTATACTCCCGGCTCTGAGCGCGGTATCCGCTGGAACGACCCTGCCTTTAACATCGTATGGCCGATAGCGCCGGAGATCATCTCTGAGAAAGACCGGGCAGTTCCTGATTTCGAAGTGACAAACGCAACCCCAAAAGGAAAGCTGCTGGTTTAGTGCCGGCAGCTTCATTCCCCCAACCCTTAAATGTTATAAAAAATGATAATAGTTGATAACGCGCTTGCCAAACGCCAGGCGGAGAACAGGCCTATCCGCGTGGCCATGGTGGGAGCCGGTTTTATGGGGCGCGGCATTGCCCTGCAGATCTGCAAATATACCCCCGGCATCGAGCTGGTAGCCATTTCCAACCGGAACATAGCACAGGCAAAAAGAGCCTATAACGAAGCGGAAATACTCCGGACGGAGGAGGTAAGCTCTGTTTCGCAGTTAGAGGAAAACATCCGCAACGGCAAATACAGCATTACGGATGATGCCATGTTGCTTTGCGAAGCAGAAGGGATAGAGGCTATAATTGAGGTAACCGGCGCCGTGGAGTTTGGCACCAACGTGGCGTTGCGCACTATCCAAAACGGCAAGCACATCATTATGATGAACGCCGAGGTAGACGGCACTGTAGGCCCGATCCTGAAGGTATACGCCGACAAGGCAGGTGTGATGTTCACCAATACAGACGGCGACCAGCCGGGCGTGCAGATGAACCTCTTCCGCTTTGTGAAGGGTCTGGGCGTTAAGCCGGTGATGTGCGGCAACATAAAAGGCCTGCACGACCCGTACCGCAACCCGACCACCCAGGAAGGCTTTGCCAAAAGGTGGGGGCAGAAACCCGAGATGGTGACTTCCTTTGCCGACGGCGGTAAAATATCGTTTGAGCAGGCTATTGTGGCCAACGGCACGGGCATGCGCGTGGCTAAGCGCGGGATGCACGGACCTACGGTGCCAGCCGGTACCTGGCTGAAGGATGTGGCGCAGAGCCTTTACCCGCTGCAGGACCTGATAGAGGGCCCGGGTATAGTGGATTATGTGGTGAGTGCAGAGCCAGGGCCCGGTGTGTTCGTACTCGGTGTTCAGGACAACCCGATCCAGCAGCACTACCTCAACCTATATAAGCTCGGGGAGGGGCCGCTGTATCTTTTCTACACGCCTTACCACCTGTGCCATTTCGAAGTGCCAAACACCGTTGCACGCGCCATCCTGTTCAACGACGCTGCCCTCACCCCGATCGGTGCGCCGCAGGTGTCGGTGATAACGGCCGCCAAGATAGACCTGAAGGCCGGGGAGACGCTGGATGGCATTGGCTACTACATGACCTACGGCCTCTGCGAAAACGCGGATACGACAGCTGCGGAAAGGCTCCTGCCACTCGGTGTGGCCGAGGGCTGCGTGCTGAAGCGGGATATCCCGAAAGACCAGGTCATTACGTATGACGATGTGGTGCTGCCGGAAGGCCGCCTGGTAGACAAACTGCTGGCGCAGCAGGCAGCCTACTTTACCGCCCCGGATGCCGCTGCCCGCGAAGAAGTGCTAACCAGCTTCTTCAAAGCAGAGGCTTCTGTTTAATGCTTATCCGCTCTGTGATTTATAAACCCTATTACACTTTTGCAATACTTAATATATGAAATGCCGCTTCTGTGAGCATGAGCTCCATCATAAATTCGTTGATTTGGTCAACTGTCCTCCTTCTAACTCCTTCCTGAGTCAGGCGCAACTGAATGAGCCTGAAGGTTATTTCCCACTCGCGACCTACGTCTGCGACAACTGCTTCCTGGTGCAGGTGGATGAGTATAAAAAGGCTAAGGATATCTTCAACAAAGAGTACGTTTACTTTTCCTCCTTCTCCAGGAGCTGGGTAGAGCACGCCAGGCGCTATACCGAAGCCATGGTAGAGCGCTTCCAGTACAATGAGGAGTCGCTGGTGATGGAGATTGCCTCCAACGACGGCTACCTGCTCCAGCATTTCGTGAAGAAGAATATCCCGGTGCTGGGCATCGAGCCGACAGAGAACACGGCCGCTGTCGCTATCAAAAAGGGAATCCCTTCCATATCGGAGTACTTCGGGTCTGAATTTGCGCATTCGCTCATACAGCAGCGGCAAAAGCCGGATTTGATTATCGGGAACAATGTGTTGGCACACGTCCCGGACATCGATGATTTCGTGGAAGGGTTAAAAGTGGCCCTGGGTGAAGGCGGTGTGATCACGATGGAGTTTCCGCACCTGCTCCGCCTGATCGAGGACTGCCAGTTCGACACCATCTACCACGAGCACTTCTCTTACCTGTCGTTTACAACAGTGCGCAGGATTTTCGAGGCGCACGGCCTGGAGATGTTCGATGTGGAGCAATGGCCAACGCATGGCGGCTCGCTCCGTATTTTCGCAAAGCACAAAAGCGACGAAAGCAAGGCTATCTCGCCAAATGTGGAGGCAATGTTACAGCAGGAAGAAGACTTCGGCCTGAACTCGCTGGCGCGTTACCAGAACGTGCAGGAACGGGTAGACCGGATCAAGAATGACCTGCTGGGGCTGTTGGTAGAGCTGAAGAAAAATGGCAAAAAAGTGGTAGGGTACGGTGCCGCCGCAAAAGGCAATACCCTGCTGAACTACGCTGGCATCAAAGGCAACGACCTGATACAGTTTGTGGTGGACGCTTCGCCGCACAAGCAGAACAAATTCCTGCCTGGTAGCCATATACCGGTTTATGACGAGGAAAAGCTGCGCGCTTACCAGCCGGACTATATCATCATTCTGCCCTGGAACCTGAAAGAAGAGGTAGTGGAGCAATTGGCCTACACCGGTGAGTGGGGATGCCGGTTTGTTACGGCAATTCCAGAAGTGGAGGTGCACGAGCTAAGCCCTGAGGCTGCGCTATAGCACGCAAGTATCGTTAAACTATATAGTGCCGCGCGTCAAAACCTCTGGTAGCGGCGCGCGGCTTCTTTTATGATGATACCACAAGATGTAGCAGGATTGGTGCCGGCCGCAGGCCATGGCTCCAGGCTCTCGCCTTTACCCTGCAGCAAAGAACTGTTCCCGATCGGGTTTGAGGAGTACCCTGAGCAGGGCGATCCGCACCCGAAAGTGGTGTCGCAGTACTTGCTGGAGCATATGCAGCGGGCTGGGGCACGGCAAGTGTACGTTATCCTGCGCAAGGGCAAGTGGGACATACCCAACTACTATGGCGATGGCTCGCAGCTGCACCTGCAGCTGGCTTACCTCATCATGCGGCGCCCTTTCGGCTGTCCGTTCTCCCTCGACCAGGCCTATCCTTTTGTGCGGCGGCAGCGGGTAGTGTTCGGCTTCCCGGACATTCTCTTTTCGCCGGAAGATGCTTTTGAGCGTCTTTTGCAGCGGCAGCAGGAAACGGAGGCCGATGTGGTGCTGGGCTGTTTCCGCGTAGCCTACCCGCATAAATGGGATATGGTGGAGCTGCGGGAAAACGGGGAGGTGAAAACAATCCTTCGTAAACCCGCACAATCCGCTTTAACCTATGGCTGGGCACTTGCCTGTTGGGGGCCGCGCTTCACCGAGTTCATGCACGGGCACCTGCAGCAGGTGGAGGGGCAGCTCGGTGCGTCGGGCGCTGAACTCAGCGTGGGGGAGGTGGTGCAGGCGGCCATCCGGCAGGGCCTGCGTGTGCAAAGCACCTGCTTCGAAAACGGCTCTTGCCTGGATGTGGGCACCCCGGAAGACCTCCGGAAAGCCATACGTACTTTATCCTGATTCTCGCTTTTACCTCATGCGCATTCTGCAAATTCATAATTTTTACAAGCAAGCCGGCGGCGAAGACACTGTTTTTGAGCAGGAGGCAAAGCTACTGCGCCAGCACGGCCATATAGTGGAGCAGCTCACTTTTTCGAATGGCAGTGTGCAGGGGGTGCGGGGGAAGCTGCAGGCGGCTTTCGGCGTTATATACAACCTGCAGAGCACCGGCGTTATCCGCAACAGCATCCGGGATTTTAAACCGGACGTGGTGCATGTGCACAATTTTTTTCCGCTGGTGTCGCCGGCTGTGTTTTATATATGCCGGGAGCTCGGGGTTCCTGCGGTGCTCACGCTGCACAACTACCGGCTGATCTGCCCCAGCGCCGTGCTGTATTATAACGGAAAGGTACAGCTGGAAAACATCCGGAAAATATTTCCCATCAAAGCCATCACGCATGCCATTTACCGCGACTCCCGCATCGAGACAGCCTCCGTCGTGCTGACAACGGGCCTGCATAAACTATTAGGTACCTGGCGAACGAAGGTGGCAAAGTATATAGCGCTCACGCCCGGTGCCGCAGAGCTGTTCCTGCACTCGTCGCTGCAGCTGCGCCCGGAGCAACTGGCTGTAAAGCCGAATTTTACAGAGGACATTGGAACAGGGGAGGCTACACGCGATGACTTTTACCTCTATATAGGCCGCCTCACCCCTGAGAAAGGAATAGAGACGCTGTTGCAGGCGCACCAGTTGCAGCCCTTTAACCTGAAGGTGATCGGCGATGGGCCGCTGCGGCAACGGGTAGAGGCTTATGCCGCTACGCAGGCCACGGTAGAGTACATGGGGTTCCGGAAGAGGGAAGAGACGATGCAGGTGCTGAAAAAGGCAAAGGCGCTGATCTTCCCTTCGGAGTGGCTGGAGACCTTTGGCATGACGATTATAGAAGCTTTCGCTACGGGCACCCCGGTAATCGCCGCAAAGTTAGGCGGTGCCGCGCACCTGGTGCAGCACCGCCACAACGGCCTGCATTACGAGCCACAGCAACCGGCGCAGCTGGCACAGCGGGTGCTGGAGCTGGAACATAGGCCAAACCTGAGAGAGGAGCTGGGGAAGAACGCGCGCATCACGTATTTACAACAGTATACCCCGGAAGCGAATTACCAGGTGCTGCTGCAGATTTACCGGGAGGTGACGGGGCAAAAAGGAACGCCTGCCAGCGCAACTGTAGCTGCGCCGGCAGGCGCTTAACAGCTGCTGCCAGCTGAGGATTGCTTATACTGCTTTTACTTTCCTAGAAGCTTCTCTGGCAATCAAGTTCTTTTCCTCCTCAATCCCGTCCAGAAGTTCCAGCACTTTGCTCGTGTCTACCAGCAGGTGCTCCCGCTGCCCCTGTCCGGAGTTGCGCACGCGGCGGTTGTTTTTGCAGATAATGTACGAATAGTCGAGGCCCAGTTTGGTGGCGATGTCATAGAAAGGCTCCACCACAAAGCCTTCGTTGAAGATTTCGATCATCTTGGTGCCTGGCTTGCAGAAGAACATACTCACGAGCCCGGCCCCAGTAGCTCCCATCACAACCTCTGCCCTGGAGAATAACCTGATCCGCTCCTGAATACTGAATTTGCTGGATATGATGTTCTCAAACCCATAAGGCTCCAGTTCCTTCAGCAACTCTTCCTCGTTCAGCACATTGCGTATGCTGGAGTCGGAGCGGCTGATGTACAGGCGGCGGGAATCAGACGCAGGCTTCAGGCTGATTTCCTTCTCCGCTTCCGCGTAAGGCATAAAGGCCTCCTGGATAAATTCACAGAGCCACTTTGGCACCAGCGTGTGGTTGCCGCGCGGCGCGGTAGAGGCTATGATACGGTCAGCGGCAATGTGGGTATGCGCATCACCTGATATAATCTTCTCTTTCGGGATCCCAAGCAGTTCCAGCGTTTCGGTTTGGTAGCTGTAGCGGAGGCTGGGCACATAAAACCAGTCAACCTGGTCGTAGAGGCCGCTTTTACGCAGCAGGTGCAGCCGCGGCAATACATCTATAAACCAATGCCCGATGTTGTTCACGCCGGCACCGCCGGTCAGCATAGAGAACAGCGTGCCTTTCAGGCGGGTTGGTGCCGTAAAGTAGCGCTGCTCAAATATATTGTTCAGGTCGGGCTCTGTCACTTTCCCGTCTTTGAGGCTCAACGACACATTCTCGATCACGCGGTTGTACTGCGACACCACCGCCACGCTGCTTTCGTTGTCGGTATAGATGCGGCCGTTGGGTACTTCCACCACCATATAATTCGTCTGCACCTGCTTCTTCGGCTTCCAATACTCGGAGCAGGCCTGGTAAAGCTCTTCAGATATATCCAGTGTGGTCACGTATTCCGGGTATATCATGTGCAGGGTAACCTCGCGGGGGTTGTTGGCTGCTGCATCGGTTACGTTGATCCGGCAGACAGCAGCCGGTTTGTATTGGGTGTTGTGGGGTACAACTCTTCCCAATATCTTTTTCAATCTGCGGGTACCCTTGTTATAATATGTTGCTATTTTCATGAGTTGCTCGTGCTAACACCATCAATCGTATCTCTGCAAACACAGACCTTTATGGGGCTGTTAATCTTTTACCTGCCCGTGTAATTCACGAGGCTTTTTTTGTTCCCTGAGGTTGTTTCCTCCTCATTACGGGCCATGTTTACGTGCTTTGCCACCAACTGGGCAGCTACTTTTACGGCTACATCGTTCCAATGGGCATCATCTGCCGGGTAAAGCGACACCTGGTTCTGTTGATAAAGGCTGTCGAACGGGTTTTGTGTGTTCACGTATTCTACGCCTCTTTCATCCAGTTTGGCCATTAAACGCGGTAAAAAGGTCGGCTTCTTCTGCGATGGCAGCAGCTGGTGATATATGTTCTCCTTGTTCGGAATCGGCAGGAACATAAACTTTATTCCCCGTTTTGCCAGTGCATTCTTATAGCTTTCCAGCACATCGGCGATGTGGGTGATCTCTTCTTCGCTGAATTCCCGGTTAGCTACTTCGCCTTCTATAAAAAACTCGTTATTATACGAGATATAAGATTTTCGGCCGGTGGCGCGCTCTATATTGGCTAAGGTGTAATGGTAAAGCCCCAGCTTCGAGATGCGGTCGGCGGTGACAGCCATCGACACGAGGATCGGGGAGGAGTTAATGAGGTTGCCGGTAAAGTTGCGCACTTTGGAGCCAATGCCATTCTCGCCTACCGCCGGAAGCTCCGGGATACGGCGCTCTATGCTCGACACGATCACTAGCTCCGGCGGCACTTCCATAAAGCGGTCAGTGGCCAGGAAACGGTTCATGGTGGCCGGGGCGAAGGAATAGACTTCCTTATGCAGCTTGTTCTCCAGAACAGACGCCAGGGTTTCGTCCTGCGACAGCTTGGCGCCGGTGATGTTGGAGTCCCCGATCAGCAGCACATCGTGTTTGGTGTCTGAGTTACGGTAGCCATATTCGTCCGTGCGCCACTCTACAAGCCGCTTTTCGGCAAACTCAGTGTGCGGCGCCAGCTCTCCTTCCTCCACCATTCTCATGTACATGTTCGGGTAAAAAGGCCCCGACATGAGGCGTACGGTATTCACAGAGAGTGTTTCCCATATCCTGAAGGTAAAGAAATTCATGGGCAGCAAAAACACCTCAACCAGAGGCCATATAACGAATGGCAGCGCAAGCAGGGTCAGTTTCAGCAACAGCTTCTTCACGCCTATATTCTTTTGCATAACCTGTATGTATTCTTAAAACTGAAAGTAAATAAATTCCTGGTTGCCAAACTGCCCGAAAAGCAGCACGGCAATAATGGCAATGTAATAAACGCCCCAGCGCACCCACACAGGCCGCTGTGTAAGCAGGGCAGATACGCTGCCGTTGCGCTGTATCAGGTGCACTGTTTCCATGACGGCGATAGAGAGCATAGATACCGTGAAAACTTTAAAGCCCTGGTTCATGAACACATCATGCGCCACATCAAGTGAAAACACCTGACTTACGTTCCCTAAGGTAGCAAAGGATTGACTAACTATATAAAATGCGTCAGAAATCGTGTTGGCCCTGAAGAAGATCCAGGCAAAGCACACCAGGAAAAACACCGTGAGCACCTGCACCCACTTATAGAATGTCGGGTAGCGCGAGAGGCCTATTTTGTCGACCAGCGCATTGCGCTGTTGCTTTGTGACGATGCCAAACACCTGGTACACCCCGTGCAGCGCTCCCCAGACCACGAAGGTCCAGCTGGCCCCGTGCCACAGGCCGCTCACCAGAAACACGATGAACAGGTTGTAGTACCAGCGCCACTTAACCACACGGTTACCGCCCAGCGGTATATACAGGTAATCGCGGAACCAGGTGGAGAGAGAGATATGCCAGCGGCTCCAGAACTCCGGGATCGATTTGGCAAAGTAAGGGCTCCGGAAGTTCTCCATCAGGTTAAAGCCCATTACCTGCGCAGCCCCAATGGCGATATCAGAATACCCTGAAAAGTCGCAGTAGATCTGGAACGCGAAGAACACTGTAGCGATGATAAAGGAAAAGCCGTGGAAGTCAGCAGGGTTGTTATACACCTCGTTCACCATCAGGGAGAGGTTGTCGGCGATCATCAGCTTTTTGAAGAAGCCCCAGGCCATGCGCCGGAGGCCGGCCACAACGCGCTCGTACTCGAAGTCGTGGTTCTGGCGCAGCTGGCCCAACAGGTTCCCGGCACGCTCAATGGGGCCAGCCACCAACTGCGGGAAAAACGTCACGAACAAGGCAAAAATGCCCAGGTGCCGCTCCGCCTTAATGTGGCCATGGTACACATCGATGCTGTAGCTCATGGTCTGGAACGTGTAAAACGAGATCCCCATGGGCAGCAGCAGCTCAAAAGCCGGCATCGCATAGGGCACGTTCAGCGACATGGCCAGCTCGCGGGCGCTGTCGTTAAAGAAGTTGTAATACTTAAACAACAGCAGGATGCCCAGGTTGGCGCCGAGGCTGAGGTAAAGCCAGGGGCGGCGTTTGTCCTTTTCCTCGTCTGTGTACCTGCTCATGGAGCGGCTGCAGATATAGTCCACCAAAGTGGAGGCGACCAGTATAATGGCATACGCTGGTTTCCAGGACATATAAAAGTAGTAGCTCGCCAGTAACAGCAGGAGCCAGCGCCTTTTATAAGGAGTCAGGAAATAAAGGAAAACGACGAGCGGAAAGAAAATGAAAAATTCAATAGAGTTGAAGAGCATACATTCTCCAGATTTAAAGGGTGATTATATAATCCTTAAGCTCAGGTCTGTAGCAAGCTGCTGCAGGGCTATATGAGTTTAAAAGAGTTAGGTTTGGGTGCATAAAAATACACTCTATTATATAGAAGTTGCAACAAAAGGTTGTGCCTTTGACCATATATTTTTTGAAATAAATAAAAAACGCTATGTATGCTCCGGATGTACCTCTACAAGCTCTCTGAAACGGCCCCGGGGCTACGGTCAAATCGTATGAAATCAGCTAAAAATAGCATTACATATATATAATATAAAATTTTAGTAACCTGTGTATAGCAAAACCGTTATATAGCACACCGTAACCCAAGCACAACCACCAACCACCTTTATTGCCCTATGCCCTTATCTACACACATGCGACAGGCACTCCTTATCCTCTTGCTATGCATCTGCGGCAGCGCAGCTATAGCACGCCCTCTCTCAGAGCGGGCGGAGAAAGTCGCCTTTGCGCTGACTACTCCCCAGGAGGTGCTGGCAAGGCCTTCTTTAGTGGGAGCCATCACTGTAAGTTGGAAACCCGTCACCGGCGCCGTTGCCTATGATGTGGAATACTCCAACACTGGCGCGCCTGATTCTTTCAGGAAGCTGGCAACTGTCACCTCCGCCAGTTACCGGCACGAGAAGCTGTACTACAGCCAGAAAGTTTATTACCGGGTAAGGGCAGTAAACAGTGGTGAAACATCTCCTTATAGCACCGTGGTAAATGCCACCACGCACCAGCAGGGGAAGGTATACAATATATTGCCTTTAGGAGACTCAAATACCGAAGGCGTCAACAGCACTAATGGTCCTGTCGAAGAAAGGGTAGCTTACCGTGCCAGATTGGAAGATTTGCTGGATGCCTCTAACTCTGAAGGCCGGTATGATTTTGTGGGCAGCCAGAAGACGGGAAGCGCCTTGATGAACGACACAGACCACGCGGGATTTGGCGGGGCCAGGGATGAGGACATCGCCATGTTATTGAAGGAGGGGAAGTTCAGCTTTTATGGTAGCACGACAGATTTTCGTGGCCCTGGCCTGGAACCGGGCCAGGAAGGGTATCTGGACGCATATAACCCTGATGTGATTCTGCTGCATATCGGCACGAACTGGGTGTGGGACCACCCTGTAGATGCAAGTGATGTCTCCGATATACTCAACCTGATTGACGACTATGAGGCAAGGGCAAAGAAGGAAGTAACCGTGGTGCTGGCAAAAATCATTCTCTCCGACGGCCAGGATTCCAAGGTAGATACTGACACCAAAACCTATAATGATGCTGTTAAGGTGATGGCCGAAGAAAGGGTGGCGGCCGGAGACCGTATCGTTTTTGTGGACATGCAGGAGGGTGCTGATATTATCTACAAGCGCACAGAAGAAGGCGGGGATATGGCCGACCAACTGCACCTCAACGAGCAAGGTTATAATAAAATGGCTCTGGTCTGGTTTCAGGCCCTTGATCCGCTCCTGAATGTGCAGCCGCAGAAGCCTGACGCAGAGGTCCCTGAAACATTCATTGCCTCCGGACCAGAGAAACTATCTGGCAAGCGTTCTGCGACCTTCACCTTTACTAGCGACGAAACAGGGGTAACGTACGAGGTAAAGGTGGATAACGCAGGTTTTACGGAAGCAGCAAGTTCCTATACGGCGAACAACCTGGCTGATGGCGAGCACACCTTACAGGTAAGAGCCACAGACGCTGCCGGGAACACCGACAGCAGCCCGGCCTCCTACACCTGGGTAATCGATACCGAAGCCCCGGCAGTTCCCGTGGTGGCGGCACCTGCCAACGGTGCGGTGCTTGCAACCAATAAACCAGCTATATCCGGCACGGCAGAAGCAGGCAGCACCGTTACTGTGTCCGTGGACGCTGTTGCGATAGGAAGTGTGGCGGCAACTAACGGCAGCTGGTCATTTGTGCCGGCCACAGCGCTTGCAGATGGGACGCACACGGTTGCTGCAAAAGCCACGGACGCCGTCGGCAATAGCAGTTCCGGCAGCAATCCCAAGACGTTTACAGTGGATGCCACCACGCCGGACACCAAGATTGAGGAAGCGCCGCCTGCTTTAACCAACAGCAAAACGGCTTCCTTCGATTTCTCAAGCAACAGGCAAAACGTGACCTTTGAAGCCAGGCTGGACAATGCTGCTTTTGCGGTAGTTTCTGATCCGTTCAGGCTGGAGAATCTCCCGGATGGAAGGCACACCTTAACCGTGCGGGCAAAGAACCAGGCCGGCACCGTTGATCCGAGCCCCGCCAGCCACACCTGGACCGTTGATACCCAGGCACCCGGGGCACCGGTAGTTGCAGCGCCTGCAGAGGGTGCCGTGCTCAACACAAACAAACCCGCTTTAACCGGAACGGCAGAAGCTGGCAGCAAAGTGACTTTGTATAGAGCGGGTAGCACACTGGGCACAGTAACACCTGGTGAGGACGGCAGATGGCGTTTTGTGCCGGCAGACGCACTTGCAGAAGGCGTGCAGCAACTGACGGCAAAAGCCACCGACGCGGCGGGCAATACAGGCAGTGCCAGCGGTACCCGCCGCTTTACTGTTGATACGCAAGCCCCTGAAACCACCGTTGCGGCGGGGCCAGCCGCCGTTACAAACACCCCGGAGGCGCAGTTCAGCTTCCGGAGCAATGAACGAGGCGTGAGTTACTGGGCGAGCGTGGACGGCGCTGCTTTTGCGCAGGTGGAGAATCCGTATATAATAAAGGACCTTTCGGATGGAGCGCATTCCATTGCCGTGCGTGCAAGAGATACTGCTGGCAATTCCGACGCGTCACCGGCTACACACAGTTGGATGGTAGACACCAGAGCACCGGGAGCACCTGCCATCACTGCGGTATCAGAAGACAGGGGCCCCGCCGCAAACGACAAAATTACCTCAGACAATACGGTTCGTTTAGCTGGCACTGCTGAGGCCAATGCGGTCGTGCATATCTCAGCAAGCGGGGAAGCACTGGGTACAACCAAAGCCACGCAAGCAGGGAACTGGGAGTTTAATTACGAAGGAACTGCACTGGCGCAGGGCACCTACCAGTTTACGGCCACAGCCACCGATGCGGCAGGAAACACGGGTACTGCCAGCGCTGCTTTTGCCGTAACCATCGACCTGACGGCACCCGAAATGCGCATTTCCAAGGCGGCAGGCGCACCCCTAAACGCTGCTTTCACTATAGAGATAAAATTCTCAGAAGCGGTATATAACTTAACTGCGGCTGATTTTGCGGTGACCAACGGCGTAGTCAGTGATCTTTCGGCTACAGACAGAGCTGCATATATGGCTACCGTTACGCCAACCGGAGACGGGCGGGTACAGGTAGCGCTGCCAGCCGGTAAAACCACAGACCTGGCAGGAAACACTAACATCGCGTCGAACCTGCTGGAGACGACATACGATGCCACACGCCCGCGGGTAGTGCTGAGTTCTGATGCACCGGCAGCCGTTAACGTTCCCTTCACGGTCACATTTACCTTCAGCGAGGCAGTTACGGGGTTTGATGTTTCGGATTTAAGGATGACCAATGCTACTGCCGGAGACTTCGCTACTGTGAATGCGAATACATACACCACACTGCTCACGCCAGCCACAGACGGCGAAGTCAGTATCAGCGTCGCCGCTGACAAGGCTTCTGACGCAGCCGGAAATGGCAATGAGGCATCGGCCGTTATGAAGCGGGTGTATGACGTACAGCGGCCTGCTGCCGTGCTGAGCACAATAGCGCCGAACCCGACAAAAGCGCCTTTTACCGTTACCGTAAGCTTCAGTGAACCTGTCAAGGCATTTGCCGCTGCCAACCTGCACCTGACAAATGCTGACGCCTCGCAAATAACCAATGTAAATGACCACACTTACACAGCCATGATCACACCCCGGGCCAGCGGTGAAGTTGCCGTGGCCCTGCCTGCAAACGAGGTGCAGGACATGGCGGCCAACGGAAACCAGTCTTCGAACAAGTTGCGGCTGCGCTACGATGCAGACCGCCCTGCGGTAACTCTCACCACGACAGCTCCGGCGCTCACGAATGCTCCTTTTACCGTTACGTTCAGCATCAGCGAAGCTATCACGGGTTTTGCACTTGCCGACATTGCCAGCACCAACGCCACAGCCGAGAACCTGCAGAAAGTAGCTGAACAGGAATATACCGTGCATATAAGGCCAACCGGTGATGGAAAAGTGACGGTTAGCGTACCGGCCGATAAAATGCAGGATGCTGCGGCAAACGGTAACACGGCCTCCATCCTATTGGAGCGAACCTATGATGCGACAGCGCCCGCCGGCTACAGCGTTCGCTTCGGCGTAAACCTTGTGGATGTAACGAACCAGCACGCAGTTGCCCTGCAGCTAAAAGGAGCAGAAACAGGGGCAACCTATACGTACAGCATTCGCAGCAGCAACGGGGGAGACGCTGTAACCGGAACTGCCCGTGTGAACGCCGCCAGCTTCACGATTTCTGACCTTGACCTCTCCGGTTTGCGGGACGGCCTGCTGACGGTCTCGCTTTACCTGACTGATGCCGCCGGCAACGAAGGTGCCGAAGCAGTGGCCCAGGTAGAAAAGCTGACGAAGAACATTGAACTGGTAGAGGATCTTGCCCCGCTGAAGGTGAAGTTCAAAACTGCTTTCAACGATATCCCGTTGCCCAAAAAAGTAGAGGTGACTTATACGAACGGAGAAAAGGACGCAGTGAAGGTGACGTGGGAAGCGGGAACCTATAAGGCAAACGTGCCCGGCCGCTATATGCTGGCCGGAGTACTCGAACTGAAAGAGAACACCTCAAACCTCGGCAACAAGACAGCTTCTATTACGGTGGAGGTGGAGCCGAACCAGGCTCCTACAGCGCTCACCCTTAGCCAGAACACCTTTCAGCCAGACATTGAACCGAATGAACTGATCGGCACATTCGCTACCGCCGACCCGGACGACGCTGATTTTATATATGCCCTGGTGGCTGGTGAGGGAAGTGAACACAACCAGTTGTTCGAGATCAGCAACGGAAATGAACTGAAGCTGAAGTCAAACAAAGGCTTATCCGGTGTGGCGGCTTTTACGATCCGGGTAAGAAGCACGGATCCCTACAAAAACTTCATCGAGCAAACCTTTACCCTGGCGAAGTCGCTGTATCAGCCGAAGGATAAAATCAAACTGGTGAATGCTTTTTCACCAGACGGAGACGGCACTAATGATACCTGGATAGTGCCCGAGCTGCGCTATTACAACCAGGTAGAAGTAGAGGTGTTCGACAGGGCAGGCACGCGCCTGTTCCACACAACCAACCCGGAGGAAGGATGGGACGGAAGAAGTGCGGACGGACGCATCCTGCAAGGCTCGTACTTTTACATCATACAGGTGAAAGACATCAACCTGGTGCAGAAGGGCGTGGTAACGGTACTTAACTAGCAGAAAATGAAGAAAGTTATACTATTCATCGGCTTTATCTTTGTTGCCTGCGGGGTACAGGCGCAAAACAGGAAGCAAATCGCAAATTTCGCGCAGTACAAGCATTTCTACAACCCTTCGCTTACCGGCCTGGAGGGTTCCGTAATCCGGAGCCTGTACCGCAACCAGTGGACTGGTTTCGAAGATGCGCCCAAAACCCTGCTGGCAACTGCCGAACTGGGGCTGGGGAAAAACGGCAACAACTACCGCTTCAACGGGCACGGAAGAAACGGCGGGGGAGTGGGCGCAAAACACGCGCTGGGGCTCACGCTGCTGCACGACCAGTTCGGGCCGTCAAAGGAGTCGCAGGTTGCCCTGAACTACGGAGCCGGTATACGCCTGTCTGAAACGCTGAGCATGCGCTGGGGAACTGCGCTGACGTACCGCCTGCAGCGGTTGGATGGCAGCAGACTGACGCTTGACCAGGAGAACGACCCCCGGTATACAGCGGTATTGGGCAACACCAACCGCAGCGGCGCGCTTGACCTGAACCTGGGGCTTTCGCTTACTTCCCAACATTTTTATGTCGGCTATGCCATGCAGGACATTACGGCGGGCAGCATTATCTCGACAGGAGACGATTACCTGACCGACCTCTACACGCGCAAGCACGTAGTGCAGGCAGGTTACCGGGCAAGCCTCACGGAGCAGTTTGGCTTTACACTGAACGGCATTTACCAGTACGACAGCATGCTGAAGTCTACAGTGGAGGGCCAGGTTAAGGCGGTTTACCAGGATTTGTTCTGGGCAGGAGGCGGCTACCGCAACGACCAGGCCTATAATCTGACGGCAGGCCTGAACCTGGATCAGCTCTATATAGGCTATGCTTACGAAACCCCTTTCCAGAATGCACGGGCAATCAACAAGGCCACTAATGAAATTACACTGGGTTATCACCTGAACACTACAAAAAGCAAAAGGAAAAACAGGGCTCTAACGGTGTGGTAACAGCAATAAGGTAAATACAAGCGTAAAAATATCAATTGAACATTCAGGAGCAGGAGCAGCCGTTGTGGCAAACCCTTTTCTTGTTAGATTAGATTATTTTACTTTTGAATAGTTCTCCTGCGGGCGGAAAGGGCGTTGTGTGCAACCGTACTATATTCATATTAGTATATACGCATGTTCTACAGCCCTAACACCCGCTTTTATGCCCCCTTATGTTCTGCTCCGATGGTCGCTCGGCTGCCTTTTGCTATATGCATTGTGCATGGCAGATGCGGCAGCTTTTACAAAGCCAGCGTCTCCTGAAACCAATCGCATCCTTGCTTTGGCTTCGGTGCCTTCTCCCGACCCGGAGGAAGGCGCCGAAGCTATGATAGCTACTGAACACCCAGCAAAAACAAATGTATATGCCCGGGCGCAGCAAGTTCAGGAAAGCCTTGCTGCGCCGCAGGGGGTAACTGCGCGGGCCTCCTTTGTGAAAGCGATTGCTCTGAGCTGGCAACCAGTAGCTGGTGCCACTAATTATGTGATCGAGAAATCCACCAGTGGGGAGAGCGGGTCCTTTACGGTGTTAGCGACTGTTCCGGCTGACGTGCACTACTATAGGCACACAGGTTTAGGGCTGAGTGAGCGGGTTTTCTACCGGCTCAAAGCTACGGTTAACGGCAGTGAAACTGCATATAGTGAAATTGTGAGCGCCACCACGAGTGCTGATGAGATAATCCGTATCATGCCACTAGGAGATTCTAATACAGAGGGCGTCAACAGTTCTGATCGTCCTGTGGAAGAAAGAATAGCTTACCGTGCCAGATTGGAGAAGCTCCTGGATGCCTCCAATTTAGAAGGCTTGTATGATTTTGTAGGCAGCCAGAAGACGGGAAGCGCCTTTATGAATGATACAGACCACGCGGGATTTGGCGGAGCCAGGGACGAGGACATCGCCATGTTATTGAAGGAGGGGAAGTTCAGCTTTTATGGTAGCACGACAGATTTTCCTGGCCCTGGCCTGCAACCGGGCCAGGAAGGGTATCTGGACGCATATAGCCCTGATGTGATTCTGCTGCATATAGGCACAAACCAAGTTGATGGCAGCGATAATGCCATGAACGATATGAAGAACTTACTTGACCAGGTAGACCTCTATGAGGCGCGCGCCGGCAAGGAAGTGACAGTGATTGTGGCCAAGATTATCAAGCGCGTTTGCTATACCGATTCAGGCGGGGAATTACAGTGCCCGACCCAAACAGAGGCGGAGAATACGCCAAAATACAACGTCAATTTAGAGAAGTATGTGAACCAGCGCATTTCCGCAGGAGACAGGCTCCACCTCGTGGACATGCAGGACGGCGCTGGCATTGTATATAAGTATGAGTATGACGGTGGCGACATGGCAGACAATCTCCATCTTACTACGAAAGGCTACAGCAAAATGGCGCAGGTGTGGTTTGATGCCTTGATGTCTCCCGCCCTGCCGCTTCCTGTCGAGCTGACAACCTTCAACGCTACTAATACACAGCTGGAGGTGCTGCTCAAGTGGAGCACGGCTTCGGAGC
>Ga0210040_10001112_pt1 | contig 41777 bp, 38 predicted proteins | sample CryGeyCG12114_NA_FD_185462 | JGI IMG/M metagenome (GOLD analysis project Ga0210040, IMG submission 185462) | Groundwater microbial communities from aquifer - Crystal Geyser CG19_WC_8/21/14_NA (SPAdes) (version 2) | ecosystem: Environmental > Aquatic > Deep subsurface > Groundwater | place: USA...
TTATGCACAGCACATGGAAAAAGCATTGCCCATACCATCATTGCACTAGAATTGAAATAAGTAATTTTTTTGCATGGGTAACAAAAATATATAAGAGGGTTGAAATATGCAATTACTCTACTACTCATGCAGAGTTGCAGCAATTGCAGCACAATACAATGCGTATGCGAAGGGATCAAAGGGGGACGGGGGGAGTTGGGAGTAGTGGGACAACAAGGTTCTCAAGGATTTCCTGGAGAAACTGGAGGAGAAGGTCCTCCTGGAGTAAAAGGGCAAAAAGGGGACTTGGGATATGCTGGGGCCATCGGGTCTAAAGGGTACCGAGGAGATCGAGGTGTTCCGGGTTTCGATGGTGTTTCTGGAAGGTAAGTTAAAAATATATTGAATCTTGCAAATGAAATGAAATGGGAAACTATTTTTTTATTTTCACTAGACCAGGATTACCCGGTCCCGATGGATTTGCCGGAACACCAGGTACTGATGGTTGCAACGGGACTGACGGAAGAGATGGCGTTCCTGGAATTCCTGGAGTGCCAGGTAAAACATTTATAAAGGTTTTTTTAAAACAATTTTCAAATAGATCTGTGTTAATTTTAGAATTAATCAACATGTATAGGTTTAAGGGGATTGGAAGGACCAAATGGTGCGGATGGCCCACCTGGAGATGCTGGAGAGGGTGGAATCAATTCTGACGGATTTAAAGGGAGTAGAGGAGAATTCGGGAATCCTGGACCATTAGTCAGTTGTACATATTGCTTTGTCATATGAACTTGCATTGAATGGAACTATTAATTTATTTTGGAGTTATGTTTTCAGGGACCACCAGGATACCCGGGGATGCCAGGATCCCGTGGTCCTCGTGGGGATTCTGGAGATCAAGTAAGTTGAACATCAACCACTTTTCAACTATTTTCTCTGTGTATAATACAGTGAATTGGGAATATAGGGAATACCCGGGCAAAGTGGTACACCTGGACGACAAGGAGAACGAGGGGATCAAAAGTTTAGTCCCCCAGGTATAGTTACAGATCTTAGGACGTTCAAGTGCAATGAATGAATGAATGCAATGCAGTGAATACTATTGTATTTTTGGAATACCTAGGTCAAGTAGGAGATGAAGGGCCTGTTGGGGATCCTGGTCCTCCCGGACCCGGATCGCAGCTCTTACCTCCTGAAGTGATATTTTTGAAAGGTTTGTGATCCTAATAAGGTTTAGTATGGGATATGTAGTATACCTGTTAATCCTGCAATTCTTTCATAAAAAATTAAAATGTCCGCATTTAAAGTCAATAATAATAATCTAAGAAGCATTATTTGGGAGCAAATCATGCTTTTTTACATTGCACCATAAAGATTTTCAAATGCAAAACTTTTTGTGTTAAAAAAACATGCTCATTTATGAAATATGAAATGCATTGCTATTGCATCCTTATAGGTCCAAAGGGAGGAATTGGAGTAAAAGGTAGCAAAGGTGATCCAGGCCCACGAGGACTTTTTGGACCGCCTGGTTTGGATGGGGCGGCAGGAAATCCTGGTCAGCCAATCATCAAGCTAACGTAAAAGTATTATTAGAGTCAAATTTTTTTTTTGCTGAAAATGAATTATTTTCTCTGCAGGAGACAAAGGGCCTGGAGGGGAGGTTGGAGAAGAAGGTGCTCGAGGAAAACAAGGAAAATCGGGACCAGCCGGTTCCGCTGGTCCCAAAGGAAGTAAAGGGGCTCCAGGATATGCGGGAATTCCCGGTGCAGATGGTTTAAAAGGAGACTATGGAGATAAAGGCTTAACAGGTCAACCCGGAGACCAAGGAAGAGTTGGTTTACCTGGCATCGTTACAGATGAAGATGGAATTGGCTCTCCTGGTCTTCCTGGGTATCAAGTATGCAATTATAATAATGGCTAATATTTTTATTACGGTTACAAGTGTAGCATATAAATGTTAAAAATGATTCGCAGGGTCCCCCTGGGTACCCTGGTCCAAAAGGGGACAAAGGACGCCCTGGCTTGAATGGGTTGATGGGTAAGATGTTTACAAATATTTAAAATTTTATTGTGCAACCCAATGTAATACATGGGCAATTTTTGGAATTAGGAATTCGAGGAATCGCTGGAGCACCAGGAGTTATTGGATATGATGGACAACCTGGTATTTTCTTGTTGAAATTATTATGATGTCAAGTTTAATCTAAATAGTTTGCAAAGTCATATTGTTATTTCTTATTAGGTAAAAATGGGATCTCTATTGATGGTGATACTGGAGATAGAGGTACTTAACATTTTTCACCAATTTCAATTGAAATGTAGCCGAATAAGTTCAGTGCAATCAGACCATTAAATAATTTTTTTCTGTATGAAATCAGGATATCCTGGATTGAGAGGGGAACCAGGGTAAATTTTGCATAGATCTAACAATAAATGAGTGATTGACCATATTTAGTCAACTTATGCATTGAAATAGCTACCCGGGACAAGACGGGTTACCTGGACTAGGGGGTGCTAAAGGAAATCCAGGGTTGACCATATTGGGACCACCGGGAATGGACGGAGCGCCAGGCAGGGATGGTTTGGATGGTCTTAATGGAGAAAGAGGAGATCCCGGCCCTGAAGGCAAATCATGTCTCCCTAAAATGAACGATTGCATTCCGAAAGCAGATTTTTTTAATGCGATTTTAATGTATAGGACCCAAGGGGCTCCCTGGACGTGGAGTGGATTTCATGGGTCCACCAGGAACTCCTGGACAACCTGGATTGGACGGAGACCCAGGGTGAATAAAAAAAACTTTGTGCTCACCGTAAATTTAACTGTGTATTAAGTGGGTATATCATATAGATTGCCAGGATTGGACGGTCGACCAGGACAGCTTGGTCCAAAAGGAAAACCAGGGGAAGATTGCGGTCGTTGTTTTGATGGTAGCAAGACCTCTAAAATACTACTGAACAATATTTTTTTCTATTATCTTTATAAAAGTTTTGAACTTCAGGTCTACCTGGACTCAAGGGAGAAAAGGGAGACGATGCGTACCCGGGGCCACCCGGCATGCCTGGCTTACCAGGGTTTCCAGGACCTCGTGGGCTCAAAGGAATTAGCGGAAAAGGTAAACTACTGCCATTGACAATCGAATTAAGAATCTGAGAAAAAAATTCACTCGGTAGAAACTGTATTATTTCCGCAGAGGGATTACCTGGCTATGCAGGAAATCCAGGTCGAGGAGGCCGACCCGGACTTGCCGGATTTAGTGGAGAAAAGGGTAAAAATAAAAGCAGTTAAAAATTAACCTTAATGAAATGAACTAAAGTTAAATTTCTTCCAACTTTTTCTTTGTAAATCAATAGGAGAACCAGGAGAAATAGAAATGCCTGATGTAGAATTAACAGTAGGACCACCGGGATACAAAGGGGAGATGGGTTTCCCGGGATTGGATGGCATTCGTGGACCAGGAGGTTAAATATTGATATTTGAATGCATGTAGCATGTAGATTTATTGATGTTAAAATTGTATTGATATTCTGTACACCAATACTGCTGAATATTGCTTGTAAAGAATCCACTAATTAACGAACTTTGCATTCATTGTGTAGGTTTAATGGGATTGCCTGGAGATAGGGGACCAACGGGGAGAAAAGGAGACAAAGGTGGACCCGGAGAATTTGGAACCCCAGGTACCATTTAACTTTTCTAGTTCGAAATATAATCAGAAAGCATTTTTTACTTGCCATAATTTCTTGCTAAATATAGGCAAAGATGCACTTCCTGGCTTCCCTGGCAGAAATGGAACCAAAGGAGAACCATCTACGGATTTAGTGGAGTTGGAATTGCTTAGGGGTGATGTGGGATATCCTGGCAGACGGTTAGTAACTAACTGATAGAGAAACTCAGTTAATAATTTAATAACTCAGCATCATAAACTTAATATCTGTTTGTAGCATTTAAAATGCATGTCGTTGTATTACAGTGGACCGCCCGGGCCCATAGGAGATCCTGGCTTGCCTGGTGACCCTGGAGATATTAGTGCCTACTTGTTCAAAGGGGAAATGGGAGATGCTGGAGAACCTGGATTATATGGTAAGTGACTACAATTTGAGAAATCAAAGTTTTGTGTTCTACTTCAGCATAACATAGTTTGTTGTGGCTTCAAGGTCTAAGAGGCAACCCTGGACCCCAGGGAGATCCTGGAATAGATGGATTCGATGGAGAAAAAGGTTATCAGGGTGATGCTATTCCTGGATCAATCGGTCCTGCAGGCTACAAAGTAAAGTTGAAAAATGTATTATAGCTAGCCCTGTAGTAATACAAAATGTGTAATGCAATCCTTCTTACATGAATTAGGGTTACAGAGGCATAAATGGTGACGCTGGACCCCGAGGAACTCCTGGAAGACCTGGAAATCCAGGTGAGGTTCAAATATTTAAGATAAAACACATAAGTTATATCATGAAGGAAATATGAATAATAAAAATAAAATATACTATACTAAATAATTTTTCGTGTGGGTTTTAGGACTCCCTGGTTTAGCTGTAAGTTTTTATAAAGTTTTTTAAATTATATTTTGCAGTGTCTCCATATTTTTGCTAATTACTTTGAGTTGTAGGGGAGACCGGGAATAAAAGGAGATATGGGAGATGCCGGTTTATCAATAATGGCAGGCGAACAAGGTTTACCTGGACTTCGTGGGCCTAAAGGAAATCGAGGTTTGGATGGACCTGATGGCTTGGATGGCAGGTTATGTCGCCGAAAATTAATTTTCATTATCAACTATTGTGTGTTCAAAAACTAAACTGGTATAAGTCGTTCAAAGAAGACAAAATATATTTCAGTCCCATATTTGGTGTTGGTTGTTTACCTTGCTAACGAAATTCAACAAATGACCGTGTATACCCAAATAGCTAACTTGCTAAAACGGAAGTCCATTTTGATTTTGAACGTACAGTAACTTAGTAACTCAAGCTGTGGTGGTAGTGGTAAAAAAATTCATTCATTCATTCTTCAAAAATCCCATTGCAGACAAGGACCGCCTGGAACATTTGGGTTCAAAGGGGCTAAAGGGGCACCCGGAGAAGTTGGTATGCAATGGAAATAGAACAAATTACAATCGTAATTCATTTTCATGTTTCAATGGATTCAATATATTTCGTATTCATTGCAGGATATTCTGGCTTGCCGGTAAGTTTGATCATGAACTATTTTTGGTTCAAAAACTGGAGTAGAAGTGAAATTATCACAAAAATGACAAGAAAAAGAACTGACATGCCACGTATGCTCTTTAGGGTGAACGTGGAGAACGTGTTCCCGGATTTCCAGGTTTAAGAGGACCTGCTGGAGCTCCAGGTATTTTGTAAATTGCATATGCAAATTGTAAACTATGAATAGATTTCTTCAGTAATTTTTCCTCCTTTTCTTCCCAGGACTTCCGGGTCTTCCTGGAATCTTTGGATCCCCCGGTTTGGCTGGCGGACAAGGTTTGCCGGGTAAACAGGGATTGGCAGGTGCACGAGGGAATCCTGGAAACGATGGTTAGCATAATTCTGACATTTTGAAATGAGTCCAATACCCAGAGATAAAAGCATGACGGTTTTAGGTTTCAGAGGTCCAGATGGAGATCGTGGTGGCCCAGGAACCCCTGGAAGAAGAGGTAGAGATGGGCTTCGCGGGCCATACGGTGAAAAAGGAGAAGGAGGCGAATCTGGTTATCCTGGTGTAGGAGGTTAGTCAATGTAGCAATGAAAAATGTTATAAAACAGAACAAAATACAGTACAGTAATAAACTTATACCGTAATACATTCCATGCATTATTCTATCTATACAGGTTTGAAGGGATTGCCAGGCTATCCTGGACTGAATGGGCTAAAGGGCACAGAGGGAGATTCAGGAATTCCAGGAGTTACCGGATTTCCAGGCTCCGCTGGTCCCCGAGTAAGTTATAAAATCTGTAAATTGGATGCTCAAATTTTTAGGGTACAAAAATTTCATAACTTTAAATGAACTGGATTGAATCTGTCAGGGTATAGTAGGTGACTTGGGATTCCCAGGTTTTCAAGGCCCTCCTGGAGATGATGCTTCCATAGGAAATGCAGGAGATCCAGGAGATCAAGGTATACTTTTTCAGCGTGTATACAATAAATCCCAACGAAATTTTAATGATTAATTGTTTGTATGTGTAGGTCCTACCGGAGAGCCCGGTCGTAATGGACGTGATGGACGGAAAGGAGAACGGGGAAATGTTGGACCAGGATATCCTGGTTTAGAAGGACAAAAAGGAATGACAGGAGACCCTGGATTCGCTGGTTTAGCTGGATACAGAGGTTTGAAAGGAAATGCAGGTGCACCTGGGGCTCCTGGTCCTGATGGTATTCCTGGAGATCGGGGTTTACCTGGAAGGAAAGGATATCGCGGGAGGGATCCACGGGGTGGATTCAAAGGCATGATTGGGGATGAAGGTGTGTATAATGCAATTCATACTCTTGATTAAGTTATACATCCGTTCATAGGAAAAGGGATTTGAAATTTATTTTTGCTTTAGGAATCCCCGGAAGAGTTGGAAGAAAAGGTGAACTTGGAGACAAAGGAGATCCTGGGAAATTTGGCAGGGGTGGAGTTCCAGGTGAGTTTTACTATTGATTAACTTGCTAAAATGTTTGCTAAATTTTGTTAAATTATAGAGAACATGTGGATAGTTATGCATAATGCATATTTTATATAACTTCCAGGAATGCCCGGAGATGTGGGAGATCCCGGTTATTTTCAACCTGGTGTTGTAGGGGCTCCTGGTTAGCAAAACCAAATTTATTGCTAGCATTTGCTAGTGAAAATAAAAAAATCCATTGCATGAAAAGTAACACACAGATTGATTTCCCTTTTCATAGGTTTTCCTGGGAGAAAGGGATTCCCAGGCGATGACGGACTTCCTGGACTTTTTGGATATCCAGGTTTGTTTTTAAAAGCTGAAATATATACTTTTTGCAGATTTTCTTGATATTTTCACCACTTTCAATTTGCAGGCGAAAAGGGAGATATTGGAGACAGGGGATTGGATGGACTAGATGGACCTCCAGGAAATCCTGGACCAAGGGGTGATATCGGACCACCTGGGATTGCAAGTATAAAACCAAATCCATATATTAAATTCGTCAGTAAAGTCAGCATAAACTACTTATTGGATTTTAGCATTACGTACCCGTAATCACTGGTGATGATTGATTATTTCAGTTGGAGCTTCAGTTGGAATCAAGGACCGGGGGGATCCTGGAGTGAATGGAGAGCCTGGAAAAGTAGGAAGACCAGGTTTCCCTGGACAAAAGGGAAAACCAGGAGATTATGGGTTGGATGGACCTCCTGGTCTCAATGGTGCTCCTGGCCCAGTTGGAAAAGGCTTGAAGGGCTTGGCTGGTGATAGAGGTTTGTAATATAATCTTATTTTGTATGTCTTATTGACAATGTAGTAGCCTTGAAATTCTTGCATGGAATGTATTAAAAAATTTAAACTGCTTGCTGCACAGGAAATAATGGATTGGCTGGACGTCCCGGACGCCCTGGAGTCCAAGGAAGGCCTGGAAATTCTGGTCTTCCAGGACGTAAAGGAGGATCTGGAGATATAGGATTACCAGGCTTATCGTACGTAGCATAATACATTTGTCATGAATAACAAGTTTTTTCACTGTAATTTTTCAGCTTCTAATAAATTTGCATTTTTCTTGTGTATTTTTATACTATCCAGTTCTCGTAGCTCTTTGGGTGAAAAAGGATTCCCTGGAAGATATGGTTAGTTAAACTAGGTCCAGTACAATGATCAAATTACACTGTGTTTTTTTTACAAAAAACTAATCGTTGATATTATGATTTTTCCAGGACTGAACGGACTAAAAGGTGCCAGGGGTGACCCTGGAAATCCTGGTTTATCAGGAATCCCTGGTATCAAGGGAGAACGAGGAGAAAATGGCATTTTTGGATTGGCTGGACGACCTGGAGATTATGGATCTAAAGTATGCAATAGTTAGCCCCGAAAATTTTAACATGAGAAACTGTGAAATGCAGCTATAATTTTGTCTTTGGTCTAGGGACAAAGTGGAGACTATGGAACACCTGGATACATAGGACCCAAGGGTCAACCAGGATCGCCAGGATTCCCTGGTAAAGATTTACTAAAATATTTGGCGAATGTATTTTCCACATTTTTGAAAATTATTTACGCCATTAATCATGTCACTTTTGGGACTCAAGGTACACCGGGCAGACAAGGTTCAGTTGGGGAACCAGGAGCGTATGGATTTGATGGGATGAAGGGACAAGATGGTTTCTCAGGAAGACCCGGACTACCTGGATTGTTCGGACCCAAAGGAGCCTTAGGAGAGAGCGGGTATCCCGGAAGACCCGGCGAAGCTGGAAGACCTGGACAAGTGGGACCACCTGGAGATGATGCTGATCCTGGACCGCCACCTAAGTCTCGGGGCTACTTTTTCACTCGGCATTCACAAAGTTCAAGAGATGCTGAATGCCCTGTAGGAACCACACAGCTCTGGAGTGGTTACTCACTCCTCCATTTAACTGGAGATGGAAAAGCTCGTGGCCAAGATTTAGGTATATACACATTGCAATCGCTTCCATTCTGTCTCGCACAAGTATTATTCTTCATATTCCAGAGTGACCATTCACTTGCTTGATCTTCATGAAATTGGTGTTGGAACACTCATCGCAGGATGAAATATTTTCTATGACTATTTAGGTGCTCCTGGTAGCTGTCTGGTCCGATTTTCAACCATGCCTTTCCTCTTCTGTAATCTGAACAATCAATGCAACTACGCGTCTAGAAATGACTATACATACTGGCTAAGTACTTTCGAACCATTGCCAATGATGATGATGCCAGTAGAAGGGCCCACAATTCAAAAATATGTCTCCCGTTGTTCTGTATGTGAGTCCCCTTCGCATGTTATTGCTGTGCACAGTCAAACTACGGAAATTCCAACATGTCCTGATGATTGGTACCCCATGTGGAATGGATACAGTTTCATGATGGTAAAAAACGCATCAAGATCAAACATTAGTTATATAGGTAGTATTATATATATAACAGCGGAACTAATCTTTTGGCTTGCTCTTTTTTCATAATTAGCACACGGATGCCGGAGCAGCTGGAGCTGGTCAACCATTGGCATCTCCAGGTTCATGTTTGGAATTTTTCAAGCCTTTACCATTTATTGAGTGTGTGGGACAAGGACGATGCAATTTGTTCAGTTCAGCATATTCGTACTGGCTAGCCACAATTCCATCCAACCGGCAATTCGTGCGGCCAGAAAGGGAGACTTTGAAAGCAGGGAATCATGAGTCTCGCATTAGTAGGTGTTCAGTTTGTGCCCGTCGAAGGCCAGATACAAGAATCCCAGGATTCCGGGCTGATGGGATTCCTGACTATAGCATAGATGACCAGAATGGGGTCAATAATTGGGGCTAAGTGATAATATTTGTAAATATGGTTAGAGTGGGCAATTTGTCAAATCATAATAAACATCAACATAAGTTTTTACGGTAAGAATATAAATGTAATTTTGGAAACTAAAATTTTTGATTCGATTTGTTATAAATATGCGGTCTACAGTTTTTAGAAAATGAATAGTGTTTCACAAGGTGTAATATACAGCAGGTTATTACGTTGTAAGAAATTGGTTCCTTTTATTGTTGATCATCACTGCCATTATGAGCTTTATAATAGGAAGGAAGTATGGTTAAATTATTATGTGATATAACTTTTAAAATAAATTTCTTTATTCCTATAAGTAGTTAGTTTTGAATAAGATGAATCCCTATATTGTATATAAAATTTTATTCTTACAAATTATGCACACTGCCATTACTGTCCCTTTCAATTAAATAGAGGGTAACTTTTTTTCAATGTTACATGGTAAGATTTGTTTGGTAACGTTCAGCTCTAGAGATCCAAATTGTCAAGAAACAGAAACTACCTCCAATTTTAATGAAATATTTAACCAATGCTAATTTTCCTTCAAACTTAATTAAACATTATTTATTTATGTCTCTAGCAATTTGAATTTTTCAAGCTTCAAACCATAATAAACTCCCAATTCACAACGATACCCAAAGTACACGTAACTCTCTATTTCAATGAAGCGGACATTAGTCAACTATACGACCTTTTATGTGTAATAAATTAATGTAAAAAGTTTTTAAATAAAGTTTTAAATCTGTATTTATTGATTCTGTTGAATTTCTTGCTCGATCGGAAATAAATACATTATCCAAAAGATAATATATAATCTTTTGTTGCTGGGAAACAGCAGAATGGAATCCTATAGCTTTTCACAATAAATTGAAAACATTCTGCAATTTAAATGCAAGAAACACGAAACCCAAAATGGTGTCAGTTTTGCAAAAAGTTTGCATCAAATCTAAACCTTCGTTTTTCAAAGAGTTTCTCTCAATATGGATGGCTCTTGCAACAATTTTTATCACATTCGGAGCAGACTTTGTTCGCAGTGATAATCGTAGAGGTAAATGAGAAAAATCCCATTTTATCATCTCGTACATTAAATCTTCAGCATACACATAACCGCAAAGTTGCTACCTAATTTTTTCTTAGGATTCAAACGAATTTATTTAGACGATTACTACAAACCAGGTGACTAACTTACCAAATTGTTAATAAATGTACTGCTAAAAACTTGAGATTTAACTGGTTCGTTTTTTCAAATCAGCGCATTTAGAACCGAGACAATTTGTAAAACTTGGCAAAGAAGTCCTTTCAAACGAATTTAGAACAAAAACAGAGTCTCAAAACCTTTCAACTTGCATTTTCAATTCCTCCATTTTCCAAGACACTTCTGTTAAACTACCGTTACTCTGCTATCAATGCAATTCCACGTCCAATGATGATCATCCGCAATGCGATACGAGACTGTGGAAATATTTGCGACACAGAGAAAAGCACAAGTTACAGTTGAGTAGAAAAAAACATTCATTTTTTACTTATAAGTTAAATAGGAATTTGGTAATTTTCGTACAATATGTGCGAGTTCAATGTCCTTACAACAATGCAGTAGTCAACAATAAAAAATTGGCGCTAAAAACATGCATGGCATTTTTTGCTTTGAACTGTTAAAAATATAAAGAAATAAACGAAGGCTGGTGTCACAAATACATTTTCTTTTTGCGTCGCCTCAATTTTTGAAAACAGCAGAATTGACAGGAGAGTAAGCTTTACATTTACATTGTTTTGACGTTCTAGAATCCGATGCAATGCAAATCATGGGGACTACTGTGTTAAAATAGTGAAGCGAAAACTTGATATCCGTATAACAGAACGGGGATGTATGACGGCTCAAAATATTCTTAAAACTAAGGATGGCCGTCGCCTCCGACGGGGCTGTATTACTTTCAACAAAAATGGCTTTGTGGAGACACTTTGTGTGTGCAGTTCATATTTATGCAATTATGGAGCTCGTTTGGCTTCAATGCCATTTTTTTCAGTTTTTTTTTGTCTTTTTGTATTTAGTGTGTGTTCAAGTCAATAATATTGAATAAATTATGAATACCAAGATCAAAAGTATTCTACTTCCTGTATGTGATAGCCAATAGTAAAATCGAACTAAACTACATAATAAGTTAAAAAATTGCATAAATGGTGTCCTCTGTAGCGATGATGATTTACAAATCCTACATGGTCAATTTCAATTTATTTATGAGTTCATAACGTCATATATGACCTATTGGAAGTTGCAAATGCATTGCAAACTTAAAACGACAAAACTTTTGGCATAAAGATAAAGATAAAATCACATGAATTAACAGGCATGCACTGTACACGTGAAATGAACAAATGTACACACACATATCATTCACATTCATGCTGCTAACTTCAAGAGGATGGTTAAGTTAGTATACATGTTTTAATGAACACAACAAATGTCTGTCTATGTTTGCTCAAGTCAGTCTCATAACCTTATCTTAAGGTTGCAAGTTTACAGTTCATCTTTTCATAACATATGTACATATGTGGATCCAAAAATCCAATAACCAAAAGTCAAGTAAATGTCCAAAATGCATCCTTCAATGCTTGGAAACCAATGAGATATGAAAATATATTTATTCGACTGGAATAAAGAATTTCTTCTCTGTCTAAAGCTGGATAGCTAACAGCCAACTACAAATTTTATGAACGTGACCCATCCTCCTATTTATATGATACATTCATTTATTCGGCCATGCTTAATAAATGATAAAAAGTACAAAGTACAATCAGTAAGTAAATTAATTGCGACTGAATTTTTGCCCATTGACAGATTTAAACATACTGTAAAATTTGAGAAAATGATGGACTGCAAAGTCACACTTTTACACTGACAACACAGCAATGCAGGGAGTAGGATTTGATTTGGAATACAATTGCTAAATTATCAACAAAATGAGTTCCAATGACTAACGAAATGCGTTGTGTAAAGTATTGTTTTGGATCAAAGTGCAATTTGTTATCCAACAAAGCATTGCCTGAGAGTGAACCACACAAAAGTAATTTATCTAACTAATGTTGATCGTTGACAAACGAGTTGGATTTATTTTACAATTTGCGAGTTAATACAGTATCGCAGTTGGCGTTTTGCTAAGTCAGCGGCGACCAAACAGAATTTTAACTAACAGTAGCACAATGCAGAGTAAACGCGGAGGAAATAGTAATCGAGTAGTTACTTAAACCTTCCACACAGTCTCTGTAGTTAGTTAGTTATATAGTTAGTAGTGGGTGTCAAGCAAATAAGGCAGTGATTATTTAACTGCATAGTTAGTTGTTTTGTTAGTACTATATAACTTACGATGAGGAATAGTACACAGTTGCAGTGCACAAGTGGTGGCGGCAGCAGAGCTTGCAATACAAACTAAGAGGAATTTTCTTCGTTTGTGATAAATCTTTGGGTAAAACAAAGAACCAAATTTGAAATTCCCTCCGGCAATAATGTGGCTCAGCAGTGAGTTTTGTTCCCATTATTAGAAATGTTTTATACTTTGCTAAGACGGAAAAAAAATTATTTTATTTTTATGCCAAGTTGATGAAAAAAAGTCAAGGATTTTCCTGCTAATTTGACAGTAAAGTGAGCAGAAATTGAATAACGATTACGCATGCTCAGTTTAACTATTCATTTTACCGAATATCTTTGAGTCCGAGGTGAGTTAATTACAAAAACCATTACAAAGATTACCTTCCTTACATTGTAACAGTGTTCTAGCCATTGGTAAAATAAGGATAAAGATATAATACAACTAACCAAACTAAGTTTTTAAATGCATTGTAGAGTTACGCGACAAATTCAAACGAAAAATTCGTAATGGCGGAATTCCGAAGAATCCGTAATGAAGGCAATAGAGGTCGTGTGGAATCTATGGCAATCAGTCAATCGCAAAACCTATTGGAATTTTCAAATTCCCGAATGGAATCTCAAGATTTTACCGAGGCTCTGACAATTCAACCGTACAAAGTTTACAAATCAGTGGAAACTATTTTCGCTGCAAATAACGTTCTCGTCAGTATTCCTGAAAGCATCGCCTACTATACGAATTTGAAAACGCTTGATTTATCTAACAATCAGCTGACAGAGATTCCAGACTGTATCTCTAAATGTATGAACCTAGTTAGATTAATCGTTCGAAATAATTTCTTGGATGAAGATAGTTTTCCCAAAACATTCCCTAGGCTAACTAACCTACGAGATTTAAATGTTGGAGGAAATCAACTGAAACGGATCCCTTATGAGATTATGGAATCGGAAAATATTGAAAATTTGCAGCTAGGGGGAAATCAAATAGAAATGTTTTCCAGGGATATCCGAATGATGAAAAATTTGGAAGTTTTATATCTAGGAGGCAATCAAATTACAGAGGTGCCACCGGAAGTTGGAGAATTGAGTCAACTCAAGGTATTCGTTTTGTGCGACAATAAACTGGAGTCTTTGCCTGCTTCTATTTCACAGCTTAAGCATTTGAAATCCCTATTGCTGCATAGGAATCGACTCACAACGCTACCTGTTCAGATCATTAAATTGAAAAATCTCATGGAGGTAAGCTTTTTTTTATGAAACTGTTAAATAGTAATTCAAAATTTTCCACACATATTGCACACTCATTATGATAAAATGAATAATTAATTTTTCAGCTGAGTCTTCGAGATAATCCACTTGTTGTTCGCTTTGTGAGAGAAATGATGTACGATCCTCCGTCTTTAATGGAATTGGCTGCTAGAACCGTGAAAACAAAAAATATTTATTTTTCGCATGGAGATTTGCCTAAAAATGTTGAAGACTACCTCACATGTGCACATAGTTGTGTGAATCCGAAATGCAAAGGTACACTTTAGTCCCTAAATTTCATTGAGTCGTGTCCTATGTTTACCATTTTATTCAAAAAGATGAACACACTAAGTCGCCCTATGATTTTCATTGTAACTGTATATTTCCTACAGGTGTATACTTTGACAACCGAGTGGAGCATGTGAAATTTGTGGACTTTTGTGGAAAATACAAAATCCCTCTATTGCAATACTTGTGCTCTCCGGAATGCAGTAACCAAGAAAGTACATGTCATACAGATTCTTCTGACTCGGAAGACGATCGCTTGAAACGAGTTTTGCTAGGCTAGAATTCCGATGGTAAAATTTTTCCAATCGCCTGTGTCATCTCTTCTTGCTTTGCTACCCTTTAAACCCTTTAGGTCATCGTTAAAAGCCATTTATCTTTCTCTTTCTGTCAGCCACCACAATGCAAGCAATAAACATTGTAAACAGAAGAAATAAATATGTGCATTTATTGACGTGTGTATTGTTTATTTTATATTAAAATGAGAAAAAATCAACGATCCTTATTTTGTAGGCAAGATGAGAAACAGAAAGCAATTCGGTTTTAATTTCGCGCATAAAGCATTTGACATTGCATTTCATTCTCAATAATATCCAGCCAGAAACCACAATGCAATGGTTTTCATTGCACTGCGCTATAAATTGTGACAGCTCATGAAAAGTTCATATAGAAAACTATAAAAACTGCAGCACTTTTTTATTGCACAGTTTTGTATTGGTCTACTTACTTTTAGGTTAGAAAAGCATTTCTGAATTTCTATTGAATATAATCGTGCCAATGTTTTCCAAATTCTTGAAAACAACGTGACTTATAAATTCTCATTAACTTTTAACTAACAATCTACATAAGACGAAATAATTCGTCAATATAGGATGGTTTTCGTTTGCCTCATTGTGCATGCGCGTGATCCAGTCTAATTATGCTATATTCACTACAGTACCGAGCCAGTGATTTACAAATATGTATATGCATTATTCTAAAGTTATTACAATGATTAACGCCCAAATTATAGCTTCCAAGATTCACTTATTTCATTTTGGGTTATAAAGAAACGTTTTATTTTCATTCAGCCTTGACAATTGACACGAGAATTTTTTCCCCACGATAATCATTTTTGTTATAAACATTGTGCAGATTTTAATTGCATTTAGAGCACATTCTATTGTATTTATACAAATAAGGCATTCAAATTTTGTAATTGGACCCCACCTAGTTATGAAAAAAAAGCAATGGAAACTGCCTATCCACTAATTTATTGCTTGTATTTTCCATCTGTAGCACACCGCCTCATGAAATTCAAACTAATTGGCAGAAAACGACGCTTCTTAAATAATTTGTAGCTGTAGCAGCAATTTGTTAATGCTTAATTACATGAACGTCAGTATGTAAGTTACGTATATCCACCATTTAGCACTTAAATTCATAAAACAAGTGCAATTCGTTGCGTAGTGGAAAATTAAAATTCAATACAAAGATAGCATGACTGCGACTGCATGAAAAAAAATTTGCTTTATAGTGTAACCAGCATCATAGTTTGGTGCACTCTCATCAATCAATCAATACAGCGTGTTCCATAAATCAAATGCGTGGTCACTTCACCTATTGAATTTACGGAAACCATATTTGCAAGCCAAAAACAAAAAATGTATGCTCTATGCTGTTATTTTTCCTGTGCTCCATAAGCATACAACTTGACTGATGCGCTGTTTAGCATGAATACATTTTTTTGATAGCTTTCTGGTTCTATTTGGAGCTCGTATGGATTTAGAATTGTTGCAATATTTATACAAAGGGGAAATGAACAGTGATGCTTCCCACAGTAATGCATCTGATACAACTGTTTAAATTTTTTCCCAAATCCCAATTTTAGACATGCATGAGCGAATGGTTATTTTGAACAGAGTTATTTTTGCAAGTCCTGTAGCCAAAAACAAATTAGTATATTTAGCTAAATCTATTTAAAGGTGAGCAAGCTAAAAGGAGCAAACAATTTTGGTCCGTGGGTTCACTTCACACACTAGCACATGCATATGCAGGCAAGTACAAATGTATTTTCAACTTTCGACTCCCAGAAGGGAACAACTATTTTTGAACTTTCCAAATTTATTTCACATTCCCTCTAAATAGCTTTCCACGGGGTTTGCTCAATTCGAAATAGAAATGAAAAGTTAATTTGAGCAAAGACACCTAATTTTAGATTCAGTATTTTCAGCTTTCCTCCTTTTCACTTATTTTTGTATATCAATTCTTAAATAGGCTCTGGTGGTACAACTTATGTACATGTGCATCGAATGAGGCTATGTGGCCATGTCTTCCATGTAAATACACATGGATTGGCTTCTTTATTAACCAAGTTGACTTCAAGCCAATCGGTTCATCACATACACAACTGCATGTCTTAAAAACCAGACGTAAACATTTGAAAATATATTTTTTTAGAGTTACCACAAAAAAACAGGGCAATGAAGCTTTTATTTCTATTCATATCTCCATTCCCTTTGGCAATGATGAGTTTTGTTGAATATTTGCATGGATTGCAACCCTAACGCTCAAAAAACGTTGACTAAAAATTTGGTAAAATTTTTCTTACATTATTTTATGTTTTAATCTGATAGTTTACTTGACTCTCCTAACTCTTAATTCTACTATCTATTCTGCTGGTCAGCCAAATATGGCCAATTTCCTATGTGAATTCATCATTGCAAATAACGAATCGAATAATGCACTAAATAATAATCATTCTCATAATACAGTAGATCCAACTCTCAACAAATAACCCAAATCCAATTGATGGACACATAACATTTTGGTAGATGCATTCATTTTAACGTAGGTCTGTTACAAACGTTACGTATTTATGTAAAGTGGACTATTGCGCATATTTGCTCTGAAAACATTAATTTTCCTGTAAAATTTAATTTTTCTACCTATATTTCGAATCTGGGTTAATATTTTCATATAATTGATTATCAGAGCACACGAGCATTATAGACTTAAATGGAAATTTAATGCTTTTCTGTCAATCATTTGAATATACCGGATCAGTTGATTAGTTTGCGAACACGTTAGTTAATCGCTAATTGCACTCACTCATTAACTAACCATAATTTGTCTACCAGTATGAGTGTTGTGGAATAAGTGCAATCGTGTAATTTATAAATCCTTGCATGTCATTTCAGATTCATTCAACTCGAAGCAAGTAAACTAATGATCCATGAATAATTAGTTAGTTGTGAAATGCTTTCAGGCATTTTAAGAATCTTGAGAATACTAGTCTTTTAATTAACACTGACTGACATAGACATAGCTGTGGTGCAACTGTATTTTCGACTCTCCACTGGAACTATATTGTTCCATACATGCGATGTTTACGTATTTATACGTCAAAACCTAAAGCAACTAACTAAGTTGCTTTAGGTTTTGTTACAAACAAACTGAAAAAAAAAATCAAAATCCAAGTGACAGATTGCACCGCATTGTTTCATTTCAGCGCCAACAGCAAAGAACTTACGTGCGAAAAAATAGTTTTTGTTAAAGTTTGACGCTTTTGAAAATATTTTTGAATGAATACACAGACAGGGAAATTGTATAGATAAGAATTAAGTTGCGGCTTGTAGTTCGAATTTTTATTGGGTTTTAGTTAAATTGAAATTAAACACTATTTCCGGAAGCTAACTATAACTTCAAAATTAACTAACCTCAAAAAGCAAAAGGTTTACGGTGGATGGTTTTGTTTGGTTTGTGAACGACCAGTAATAAAAGATTGCGTGTACGGTACTTGTCATAAATTGGAAGATTTATGTCAACGAAAAAGTAATATAAGTCTTACAGTGAGTGGGCCAAACTAACGTATTTGTAGGTGCTATTTGAAAGTTGTGCATCCTGATTCCTCAATTTAATAGTTTTGAAAGTGTTGGTTATAGCGATTTCATGTCCAATTGTTCCAATTACAAGCAGGCCCGTCCTTTTTTGTCATTTGATCTTTTGTCAACTATATATCTCAATCACTTAACATACTTCTACTTGGTTACTTAGTTAGGTAAAAAAAAGATCTGCATCCAAAAATTCTAAACTGTTTATTCAGTTCGTTTACCAAGTTATTAAAACCGTCGGATTGCGCAATAAACCTTTTAATCCTTTTTATGCGTATGAACGAAAAGTGAGTATAGGTAAGTAACCAACTATAACTAACTTACTTACTTCATTAATTTAATTTACTTCTCTGAACACTGAAATTGGTCGTGCCTCACAGTTGTCTTCCTGACTAAAAAGTCTGTCTCACGACCCACTGTAAAACATGCACTCTGTTGGATTTGCCATCCTTTTTGCTCCAAACAAGCAGGCAGTCCACTAACTTCATTTAATTTCGTGAGCAACTATGCATGTACCCACCACGGTATTGAAAACAATGAGCTAAATACAAGCAATTCGTGAATAATAAGCAACCAAAATACTATATAGTGGTGGTTAGTTAGTTATTAGTAATACAAAAGGGTGTAGTAATGTTCAAGATCATGATTGTTATGTCATCCCTGTTAATAATCAATCATTTGTATCATATAGTTCACTCACTCACAGTCATAATGTTTACTAGTACAACATTAGTTAATGAATAGGATTATTGGGTTTGACCCGAACACACAATTTATTGAACTTTATCCTGTATTTATATGAGCCGGTTCGTCTTCTTTGTTACCTAATGAAAGTCAATTACTGTGATTATACACTTTAAAATGTAGGTATACCAATAAAATTGTAATAAAAATTTTCTGCTGTAACGTTTGCAAGACAAAGGTAATAATTTAGTTACCACGATTTTTCTAACCAAGTGTTATTGGTGAATAGATCTCAAGTTAATGCTAAAATAAGCCTTTGGCGCAAATGGAATTTTGATTAATGGTAAATGATCATCCTTAACTTCAATTAGTTGGTGTTAGTCTTGATAATGACGAAATGTGTACGATTACTCGAGCCATCAGCAAAGAGTTATATGCGATGATGTTAAATATATGCAATTAATTATGGTGACAGGCAAGTAAATACATCTTCACATCTTATGAGTAAGGATTATATTTAAAAGGGAATTCAATAAGATTACTAACTGACTAACTCAGCTCACCGTGGTCAACGGTTTGATGCTCTCACAATTTACTACATGAATTCAATTTCCACACAGCAATATATAATGAACGGTGTGTAATTGACTTTTATTCATTTCATGGCACAAACGTAATAGCAAGTTAAAGTAAGTTATGTGCAGCAATAATATAAAAATAGTCTGTCTACAGTAGACTTATAGCAGGGGTATAAAAAGGTAATAAAATTGGCATTTTGTTGTGCACAACATCAAATTACTATTACTTACTCGAGTTTAGTGATGTTGTATGTTAACTTATCAACCACATGAGATTTAATTTCACAATTGCATTCATAATAACTAATCATTATGAGCTATTTAACTCACATGATCTACCAAATTACTTGCTATCTTTATTTTTTCTTGGAATCTTGAATGTTTGCGTAGATAAGATCCAAACCTTTTTGAATAGCTTCTGGGATTGGTGGGGCCACAGGTAAATGATCTCCTTCAGGCTGGAATCCATTTTCATCAGCAATGTATCTCACCGATATGTACTCTCCCTCTGGAGCATAATATGCGTACGATCCTTCAATCACTTGAATAGGATTTTCGGGATCATCCCCCTGTTTAATGTATCCATTTTGTTGATGTGTAGTTCCATCGGAAAGTTCCGAAACCCAACTGAAAGTGCCGTCTCCAGCATTTTCGTTTTCACTGCGGACAATAGTGATGTCGTCCGCATTTTGGGGACGTGCCATTGCTACCACAAAAAGTGTACCGAATACTAGGACCTGTAAACACAATTTGTTTACGAATTTTACCAGATTAAAAAAATGGAAGAAAACGAAATTTCAAAAATTACACTTACGTATTTGAGCATGGTGAATAGTTTGTTAGAATGGATTCACTTGTGCTCAAAGGAATTACTCGTCACGATGGACCAAAATGAATTGATAAGTTCGTGAAGCCCACAAGGGCTTTTTGTAGTCCCTTTCAGTTTGGGCACAAAAAATGTGTACTACCAAAGTCATCAGCTTTATATCATAGAGATCCAATCTGGGCTTTAGTTGCATTCTTCACGTGCGAATCTTTTCCCTTTCTGTAAGCTAGCTGGTAACATGACATAATCGATAATGCATGTTGACTCCTATACGTGTGTAATGCACTATTCATTATCATTATGTTTGGTTAGTTAGTTATTAGGTGCATTCCATTTATTGCAATTACAGGTACAGAAGCGTGCATACGCACATTAACTGCATCTTTTAGTTAGCTCGTTAGTGATGTTATTATGTGGAACAGTATGGTTGTGCAGTTGTCAGTTGTGTTATAAGCTATGATTTATACCTTGTGCGCAAAAAGGAGGTAAATTTTATCCTATCCTACTACACAAATTTAACACACACAGGACAGGAAAAATTTACCTCCTTTTTCCGCACAAGGTATACGCATAGTTGTAATTTGTTAGGTAGGAGTAGAGTAGTGCAACCTTAGGTAGTGATTATGTGCAGCGTCTTTGTAAACTTTAGTTCACAAATTATGAAAAAAGGAAGATGATCCACTTTGCAAATTTTGTCTATATGCATTACCTATAAGTATTCATGTGAAAATCAATTCGTAAGATTAACAAGCTCTGATTTTTTGTGCGGAATTTTTTTATAAAGGTCACAATAGCTTTGTTCGTTCTTTTGACTAGCCTGCCCCATGCTATCGTGTGATGGAGTTGTTAATTTTTTTCTTTTGGTAGGATTCTCTGCATGAGATTCGATTTGAGTAATATTTTGAAAGTAAATGGCAAAAAGATGATATTCAGTCAGTCATGACCAATTAGTTAAAAGTACTTTTAGAAAGATTTAAATAGATCTTTTGTTTTTGATGCACGGGTGTGACTTTTTTGTTGGATTAGGAAATATTGGCTTTAGAAATCAATAATAGCGATTTTGTTGCAAGCTTTAATACCAGCAAAGTCATTGAAAAACTTAAAATTGTGTCAAGTGTCCAATGCCACTGACGGATATAAATTGGAGGAGTTGTTAATGTCAAATCGTGCTGTCTTGTTGTATGCATTTTAGCAAGTAAGATGTTCTTAAGTTTTTTGATATTGAGATTCCATTTCATGTTCATTTTTTTCTGCACTTTGTTCATATCATGTTTTGTCGTTTAGTTCTTCCTTCCCCCATATCAGATTTTCTTTAAATAATGTGCCCTTTGTATTTTTTCAAGGTGGATAGATGGGAATAATGAAAAAATGATACCGTTATCCTTAGCTGCTGTCTTTGTGTCATGAATGTTTCATCTTTCGCAACTAATGTTTTCAATGAATAAACATGCGTCTGTCTATACCATAGTCACACACGGAATTAAATTAATGTACAAAATTTGTTGCTATGATTTACAGTGGATCAAACGAGAAAAAAATGACTTCATTCATGAAGATGATACTGTTGGCAAAAAAAAAGGCTGAGATGGCCTTTAAAATCTCTTATTGTTGTTTTGTTAGTCGATTGTTAGTATCCTATTGGCAATATTGGTGCATAGGATATTCCATGATAAGGATAATAATCAGGAAGAACAGATTGAGCGCATTTGTGGGCATTTTTTTGGTCAAAGTCGTGCATTTTATCAAGATATTCAACGCAATGCCTCATAGTGAATTATTGTATGCTGGCCTTCAAATTAAAATTCGATCATACTGGATACGGACATATATTAAGCTCTGCATATAAGTAGATTTTAGGTGAGGTCTAAAATTTTCAGTGTGATATTGCAGACGAAATCAATTAAAGAAGTAATGCCAAAATTTCTCTGAACTGTCGAAAAAGAATGGATGCAAAAAACTTACGTCTTACTGTCTGGTCCGCTCAAAAATTCATTTACTGTATGTTTCAAATTGAACTCCCCAATAGTGAGTTTACTATTTTGGTTACGGTCACCAGGAGAAAAACCAATGCCAAATAACTTTAGACTAAAATTTTCTATTTTAATTTGCAACAGACAGTAGTTACCAGGTATTGCTATTTTCATTTCATTTGCTGTTGTTGTGAAATTCCGTGAAACTATTGCTCATTAAAAAATCGGTAGTTTATCTATCATTGGTTGCATCGTTATTATATCACACACATTTTTTTCAAATAATTTATTTTGAAAACTGAGAAAATAAGCAATGAATTACTACATTTTACAGATTTAGTGATTTAATTTGTATAAATCGACCATTAATCGGAGTAGCCAATATGGAACTTTTTTGTATTTTGCGAAGTGCAGTCCTAAAGCATTCGAACATTCCATCGTTTTACAAGATAGGGGCAAGTACATTTTTGTCTGAAATAGACAGTAGTCATACCTTTTCTCCAACTAGAAAGCTACCTCACATATCTCACAATATTTATATCTATTTACCTTGGAAAGCTTACTTGTTGTATAGAAAAGCAACTAATTTGGTCCAAATCGAAAAACAGCAGAAGTAAATAGGCGAGTTTACATGTTATTTTTTTAGCGATTTGTTAAAAATTCGATTTTATTCAATTTATATTCGATTTAAAATTCTGTAGCGTACTGTGTGTATTTTGGAAGACTATAACTAAAAACTAACTGATTGATTGGTACACAAATACATCCTACATATACCAATTGATAAATAAAACATAATAAACATGCATAAAAAGTAGACGTTGTAGGTGTAGTCAGCTCATGCAAAAGCATTATATTATTCGTTTATCGTTTGTATCATTTATCACATAAAATCAGTAAATTTATACAAATAAATATGATATGGGATGATGACTAACTATGTGGGAAGACTTCTTGAGACACTAGAAGTTATAAATGACGCGAGATATTTCATACCAGCAATGCCACCGGGTAAATATGATATTGTAAATGACAGTAATGAAATTACTTGAAAAGTTATTCCACTTAACGTTAAAATTGTACTTTTAAGGCCAATAGAGAAATACAATGTGGCAAACAACGATCCAAAGTACATTACTGTAAATGGAAGTCTTTCAGGTGAGCCAAGATGGCGAAGAAATGACATGAAACCCCACAGCATGGAAAAACTAAAAACAACATAAGAAATATTTAGATTATTGCGGTTAAGGTTAAATCAAATCTGGACATAAAAATACTATAGATCGTTTAAATACGCTCTGTGGATAGGAGCTTTACCTTGCAAATGTAAAAAGGCTTCCCATGGTAAAAAAAATGCTGAATTTTCTTGCAGCAAAGATTAACACAGGAATGTAAAAGCTACTAAGGGTAAAAAAGAACAATCCCATAAGCAATAAGACAAAAAATCCGATAATTCGTTCTTTTCGACTCTGAAATATAAAAAAAGCCATATTATTAACCTATCTTTAAATAACTTCACTATTTATTTCGTTGTAGGTTGTACAGAATATTTGATTTACCAATGCGCATTTAAAACCACAGCAGCCTCCATTAGCAGTACTGGACGCATTACTGGCTGCAGTACCAGCAGCTGAGGTGGAAGGTGAGGAATTACTGGAACCAAACAAATTGCCGAATCGAACAGCAATGTCATCTTCTATACTACCTGTCCCTGTACGCTTTGGGACGTATTTCTGTACACTGGAGACAAAGCCGCTAAAAATACTACTAGCCCCTTGAGACTTCTTAGACTGGATTAAATATTCTTCAAGCTCATTGGTGGCACTGTCATTGCCACAATCATCTTCAAAATCAATGACAGTATTCGGCTTCATAATGAAGACAGATTATGTCATTCATGTATCTTCAACTAATATGATAAAAAAAAGCACTTTCATCAGACAGCAATCCTATAAAAGTAAACTGTCCTATCTTTGGAGTTTTGAAAGTACTTACTCAAACTAAAGGTAATTTAATATAATTTAACACTGAAATATCAGTTTGTTGATTTTTTAATAAAACTTTAGGGTTAAATACCAGCTGTCTTGTTCTTCCAATAATTCCAAATTCCAATGTAATTGGAAAGACTGAATTCAAACTATCGTATTACCGCCATTCAAAGTTTTGAAAAAAACAGCGCGAGGACACATTTGATCCCGACTTGTTTAGAATTTTGCTTCATTAATTCTGCCGGAATAGTAAGCCTTTTGGCCTTTACGTTAGTTAGTTAAATGAATCACAAATAAAACAGAAGCTTTTCATGGTGTAAACAGTGTAATTTATTCACGACTGAGTAATTGCTGGGAGGATCGAAAGTGGTCGATTTACGGGATTGCCGATTTTTCAAGAAACCGTGTTTGGAGCAGAAATAAATACTTTACTGTACAACTTGCCTTTGATCTTGTCTGGAGGATGTTCTGAGTCAAGGTAATTTTTCTAAGAACATTGGTTGCAAGGCGGGGTTTCTAACATCTTATTTCTACTTTATTCATTAACCCTGCAAGATTTTAATAAGAGCAATCTGCCCTAAGTGGAAAACGCGAACTATGTTCAGTATAATATAATAGAAAAGCAAATAATGATAAGTAAAACTAACAAAGAACATAAAAAGGTTTCGTTTCCCCTTTTTAGACTACAAACAAACAGTGTGCACTACACATCACATTAAACATAAAGGTGGGCGTCTTCAAAAATCAGGTTCAAGAGAGTAGATACGAATGTGTCTAATTCAGCCTCCGAGACGTGACATAACGTCGAACAAACTTTGAGACATTTTGTATGCATATCTGCTTCAGTTACAAAAGCACCACTTAAAACGACGGCACCTGCCCGTACCGGAATATTGTGTACTGTCAACTTCTCTGATTTGCTGCTACTAAAAGAACAAGGAAGATTCCAATTTTAATAAACTAAACTATCTAAAAATTTATATTGCATGTTAGTATTGTTTACTTTACTTGAAGTTCTGAAGTGCTTGCAGTTGATTCTCGATGTTCGTGAAATTCATGTTCAATAATCGTAGAAAATCCACAGAGTTAGTGTAAACCACTCCTAATAAGTTTTGTGGTATCGGTAAAAGACTTATTAGTTGCTCCACGATATCAAAAGATGTTATGAAGGTCACGGTGTGGTCCAGAACTGATAAAAGTCGTGATTCAGATCGATTTATAGCGGTCTTGCTGTACTGCTTTCCATATTCATGTAACAGGGACTTCAGATCGGCTGTTGGAATCGACTAATTGATTCAACATTTTATCTGTTATCGAATTTAGTTTATCGAAGAAAATTTTAAATACCCCTAATGCGCGCTGAGGCTGCATTCCCAGTAAGGGTTTTTCTTTTTTGCCTTCTCCTTAAAGGTTTTTATTTTTCTTGGATGGGAGTTTCTCATTCATGTTAATTCTTAGGCTAACTAACAATATTGTTCTAGCCCTAAATTTTTTATGGATTAAATTGAAATAACTCGCTCTATCACTGCTACAACTAACCGCCCATTTCTTACCATTTCGTATTTGTCACAATGGATTTTGTGAGCAATCTGAATACTGGAGCAAATCCTCAATAGTATTTGAGATGATAGCCTAGTTTTGAATTCCGTGAAGTCCTTGGGGCTGAATGATGATTCATCAATATTTATCTGATGATTGAAGTTAGTCATGAATCTATAATAAAATAAATGCATGCAATATTTTATTTTTTATTTGATTGCTGATTCAAAAATAAAACTTGCAGAAGTGCTACCTTCTGTAAATTTCAAAAGCTCGGAAACGGGTCACCTCACTGGTTTTCAGTTTTGTGCATATATAATCTATCGTGGGTGCCGCGATTTGGGTTAGAATAGCCGTTTTATCCTTTTCAAAATCGAGGTCTTCGAGTTTTTCTACTTTGATAAGCATGGCTTGTAATTGCATCTCCAGTAGAGTTCCTAGAATGATAATATTTTTTCCTCCTGATTCTAAATGGTAGCTATACGGGTTATTAATGATTTTGTTTACTTTGCTCTGAATTTTTCGATATTGCATTAAAGATGACTTCGTAGCCTTCTCTAATCTCTACTTCTGACTGCTTCGCTTTATCTTTTTCTTCAGTCTGATGGAGCTGTTCCCGCTCCCGCAAAGACCTCTCCTGTTTGATTGAAGGGGGAATAATACCCTGTGGATTCCAATTATTAGCCTCGTTGGCACATCGTTCTATCTCGTATTTGTTGTCGTAAATTGCTGAATATATGATAGGATTTTGGTCAAGAACTAATTCCTGCCTTAATTTTAATGGTGGGGGGTTATTGTAACAGGAGACCGTTAGACGTTCAGTTCGGTCAAAGCGACCATCTTGGCTGTTATTGTGAAGCTGATTTGAGGTCAAATTCTGTAAATTCTGACTAACTATTGGCCATCTGTAGTTTTGAGATGTCATGTTTTCTGCAGCCTTGTGGTATCCTTCAGAATTCAAATATCTTCTTTATATTCTATCAATCACATCAATTTAGAATCTGAAGTAGAAGTTAATTTACACAGCAAACTACAAGCTCATTTCGTTAAAAGTTTAAAATTAATCAAGGTGCTTACTTCTTCAATTGGCTCTCTTTACGATATTCTAACATTTAAACCGCCACATATGCTGTTTTTTCAAGAAATTTTTGACATTTTGAACTGGACGAATTTTGATGTGAGGTCAAAGATTTTAAATAATTCATCCAGTCTTGCCCTACGAACTCTGTTTTTGTATATTTGATTAAGCTATGGCAACCCATAACTCAACTCACTTGGGCTGGTTCTGGGGAGTATAGCCATGTTAGCGAAACTACCAGGGTTCGGGTTAACCTATAAGGGTTAACCAAAAACTCTACTTTATACCAAGGTATAGATTAAGTATTGTGAGACTTTATACAGGATAAAACAATAAATCTGTCAACTCACTTACTCACTGATCTTGACAACTCATTTTTGTAAAATTAATTTGTAAACGCTTTTTCCCCAAAACTTGATTCTAAACGCCTGATAGTGAAACTAAAGTTGAAAATTTAAAATGAAATAGGAGAAAATGTCAGAATTTACGTCCAAAGCTTGTTAAAGCAACACAAGTAAGAGTTGAGAATTGAGAAAGAAAGCAACTACAAACAACGATGCTACTACTTGCAAGCTGCGCGCAGTCGCATTTCATCACGCATCCAACATTGTTGCATGCCTATGAATGGAAAGAAATGAACGCACGCACCGGCACCATTCAAAGTGGATTTAAGTTTGGTACAAAGATATGAACAGTCTTGTGCTAAATGTATGTAATGAAAATGAATGTTTTCTTAATCTTAAAGCAAGAATTTATATAATTTTAATCGTAATTTTCAACTACTATTACACCACAAATATTTCTTAATTGAGCTTGAAAGACGTTAGTGAACTAAATCTAAATCGCTGCATAATTTTTTTTGGTTTCAGATTTTGTAGCCATGAAATCTATTATGGGGCTTTTGCCAATCGTCCGAAAATTTCCAAAGGAGCTGCTTTGGACAGGTATTGGGATCCATAACCGAATTGTCAGTCTTCCTTATCTGAAAACACTCAATGTGATCTCAGCAAGTCATTTCCAGACGAAGCTAGCCTTTAGAGCGGCAGGAGTGGATAATGCAAATAACTATAACTATCTGTGTAAATCTGTAAGTTCAGTTTGTATTGTTGCATTATTTTGTCGTTTTCATGTAATGAGAGGAATGCGACATTCTGTTGGTTTAGTTTTGCACAGCTGCTCAGGACAGCCCTAAAATGCCTCCTAGAAAAAAAAATAGGGAACCTCAAAGTCCCATTTCCTGGAGAAGTGTTACTTTGGCACTCATTATGGGTAGTTTGATGCTTGGATTTATGTACTACCTGAAAAAGCAGAAGGAGATGGGTATGTTATATTAATTCTACATTATCTTATTTAAAATAGTTTGCTCTAAAATTCAATATTTTTATTTCGCTGTGAAAGTATTCTGAAAAATCAGTACTTCTTTTTTTTCTCGCAGCACTTGCAAAAGAACGGAAAAAGGCTTTGGGAAAAGCATCAATTGGGGGGAAATTCCATCTAGTCGATCACAATGGGAAACTGCGATCTAGTTCTGATTTCTTAGGAAAATGGGTGTTAATATATTTTGGATTTACTAACTGTCCTGATATCTGCCCTGAAGAAATGGAAAAGCTTGCTAAAGTAGCTGATATTGTTGGTAAGTTAGCACTGTATGCTGAAAATAATTTGGATTTGTATTGTTGGTTTTAATGAAACTCAAATTTTGATAATTCCAGAGAAAGACAAACCAGAATTCGAAGTTCAACCATTGTTCATCACTGTAGATCCTGAACGAGATTCTGTAGCTGCTATCAGCAAATATGTTAAAGAGTTTTCACCCAAAATTCTGGGTCTAACTGGAAGCAAGGAACAAGTAGCTGAAGCCTGCAAATCATATCGAGTGTACTTTAGTGCTGGTCCTCGAGACGATGAGAATGATTACATTGTAAGATTAATAAATATTCATATTGATCCCAAACCACATTTCTAAATACATTTTAAATTCAATTCAGGTTGATCACACCATCATTATTTACCTGGTAAACCCTGATGGTGAATTCGTGGATTATTTTGGCCAAACTAAAACTTCAGATGATATTGCTGGCAGTGTAGCCCTATCGTTTGAGAAATACAAAGCCATGAAAAGTAAATGGTTCTAGCTACGCTTTATGTTTCTAGTGTGTTCTTGTTTATTTTACTTGTAATAAAAACATTTCGTTTGAAAGCTATAGAAATTTTGTTGGCCTGCGAATTTGTAATTGTGCCTTTCATTAGCAAAACAGACACCACATTAAAGCACCTGACTTTTGCCATGTGCAATCGTAAGTAGAAAATCATGCCATCAACCAAGCCTGTAACAAAGACATAAGTGTGAACTATATGAGGACCCTGCAGCATAGATTGTTTTTCTATGATAAAGTGGAATCTGGCTCTCAAGGTTTTCCATCCACATCATAAATGAGCATGCACTCATACAGCTGTGGGTTGGCGAAGTGAGTGGATCACAAATATCTAAATCTAACCTAACCAAAGTTGACTGTGTTAAGCCGGGAACCGGGGTGATTCAATTTGGTCGTTAGGGTATTTTTCGGATATTTTGTATCACAAAACCGTGTGTGTGTGTGAACGTGAACTATCTGCTCACAGGAACGAAAACTGTGTTAGCCTTGCCTTTGTGTAGACTGTAGACATCGTTTGCGCAACTCTTCTTCTTTTCGGGTAAGTCATATTTTCTTTCGGGACAAAGTTCCCGTGACCTGCTTGAGTAGAAATATTTAGAGATTTGGCTACTAGCCTATATTGTATGTTTCCCGAATACCCGAACCTCGCTCAGATACACAAAATCTTCCCGTTGTAACTTACACTGTTCTCATGCCCATTTCATCATTCCCTTCAACATATTTTCCCTGGACCCATTTCCAAAAATCATATTCTCTGGTTCAAAACTTTCCTTTAACCATTAGTACAAGTGCGACAGGAAAACGCTGCAGCTGCAGTTAATTAACTTTTGTGTTTCTTTCCTTGTACTGAAGTTCATCATGGCCATGTTTCGTGCTCTCGTCAGCAAAACTGCTGGACTGTCCTCACAGGCTCAGGTGGGTTTTTAAGAGTTCTCATTGTTTAAAGTAAGTTATTTTTTATTTTGGGTGAAGGATTTCAAAAGGATACGTGTCCTTTGCGTTTTCATAATGGACGATCTTATTGGCATTCTATTTTTGGCTGGCTGCTGTCTGCAGTCTTATGATTTTGCGTTGTCGTCTAGTCCATCTATCTATATTGTGTTTTTGGATTGTAGCTATGCAACCTTTTATAGCAGATATAAACTTTGGGAAACATTTTCCCTAGATTTGGTATCTTTACAATAGATAGGTAGGTTGATCATATTTAATGAATTAAACATAAGTCAGCAATTAACGAAACGTAGGTTGGGGGTGCAGGAGCTCTGGGTCAATATTTAACAATGGAGTCTTGACTCTCCCTCGACTCGAGAGTTATAAAAATTAACGAGATTAAGTTTTTACCAGCAGACTGACCAGCTCCAGCTGATACTGAATAAAAAATTCCCTAAAAACTTGTCATATTCTTCACGTGTTTCATTGATGATAAAAGCAAGAATAAATTGTCGCTGGCCGAGAAATACATGACACTTCTCCTGCCATTTTTCAGATATCTATAGTGCAGCTGATGACTGATAGCAATGTGGTTTGCTGTAAGAGTGTAACATTAACCCTTCCTTACATTAATCAATCAATTGAACTTGCAGCACATTTACGCATAGTGCATAGTACATGGCAAACTGTGGCAAGGCCATGTTTTACTAAACATTAAATATCTCTACTGTACATCGAGGAAAGAAGATGAACATTTCATTAATCACTCTCGTATCCATAAAATTTCTAATGTACTGCAATGTGATGTTGTAATTCTTATCGCAAATGTTGGCTGGACTGAAGTTGCTAGCATTTGATAGCTCTAGCACAAGCAGCTGCTGAGACTTTCTTATTCTTATAGTTAGGTAGATCACGTAAACTTTAAGTTAGTCTTTTAAATTCAAGACGGTCAAGGCCGTTCGTTATAATACAAAATAATCTCAACTGCACCATTGACAATTCACTCACTAATGCCTTGTGTAACTTGTGTTGAATGTCAACTCATTTAACTATCAGAGCAATGTTTTTGTTAATCGCATAAACTCATGAGTCATGGCCTAGTTTTATTGGTGTTCTCTTGATCCGTACTATTGTTTTAAGGTGCGATTTCAATCAACACGTTTTTGTCTGCATTGGTTTATTTTTTAATTACATAGAAATTGAGCCCAGTGATAACAGTCTCGGTGAGATATGAAAGTACAAACTTGAAAGATGTTCTCATGAAAAAAATCCCTGCAGAACAAGACAACGTGAAGAATTTCAGGAAGGAATATGGGAACACAAAAATTGGTGAGGTTACCATCGACATGGTAAGTCAGTCATGATTTTTTGAAACTGTTAAAGCGTGTAAAATCATTTCCAAATTCCATTCTAAATTAATTATTGGAATTTTTAGGCATATGGTGGTATGCGAGGAATTAAGGGACTCGTCACTGAAACTTCAGTTTTGGATCCTGATGAGGGTATTAGATTCCGTGGTTACTCTATCCCAGAGTGCCAAAAATTGTTACCCAAAGCTCCAGGTGGTGAAGAACCTTTACCCGAAGGTCTATTTTGGTTGCTGGCAACTGGAGATGTTCCTAGTGAAGCTCAGGTTAGCTGGAAGCTTATATTTCTGCAGAAAAGTTCTTTGATGAGTGAGACGATAGATAATATAGATGCATTTTTTATTTTTTTATTTAGGTGAAAGCTTTGTCTGTAGAATGGGCTAGTAGAGCAGATTTACCTAACCATGTTGTTGGATTGCTAAACAATTTCCCTTCGAATCTTCATCCCATGGCTCAATTCAGTGCTGCCATTGCTGCCCTGCATTCTGAAAGCAAATTCGCTAAAGCATATCAAGATGGAATTCCAAAAACTAAATACTGGGAGTACGTTTATGAGGACGCTATGGATTTAATTGCTAAACTTCCTCCAGTGGCTGCTACAATTTATCGTAATGTATACAAAGATGGAACATCTATAGGACCAATCAAGCAGGATTTGGATTGGAGTCACAACTTTTCTAATATGTTGGGATTTGAGGGTCATGAATTTATCGAATTGATGCGCTTGTACCTGACGATTCACAGGTAAGGCTTAAAGACTTTTCACGTCATGGTGAATTTTTTTATGTTCTTGCTTTCAACAATTTATTCTTTCTGTTACAGTGATCATGAAGGAGGAAATGTGAGTGCTCATGCAACACATTTGGTCGGCTCTGCTCTTTCCGATCCATATTTGAGTTTTTGTGCTGGTATGTGTGGGCTTGCTGGTCCCCTTCATGGACTTGCTAATCAAGAAGTAATTTTTACGAACTAAATCACATCGCACTTCATAGATTTATTGACAACGAACCTAAAAACAATTTGTCTCGTAGGTATTATTGTTCTTGCAAAAGATTACAAAGCAGCTTGGAGCTGAGCCTACTGAAGCACAGTTGAAAGAATTTGTTCTCGGGGAACTGAAAGCAGGCCGTGTCGTTCCAGGCTACGGTCATGCTGTGTTAAGAAAAACTGATCCTCGGTATACATGCCAGCGAGAATTTGCGCTTAAACACTTGCCTGACGATCCAATGTTTAAGGTGGGTATTTGGTATTGTATGCTTTATGAAATCTAGTTTTAGTATCTTAGTAAGATGCACAATGAGTTGATTTTCTATTTTTAATATTTATTTCAGCTCGTTTCCAACATGTACAAAATTACTCCTCCAATTCTTTTGGACACTGGAAAAATCAAAAACCCTTGGCCTAATGTAAGTTCTGGATGAATGATTATGTTTGGAAGTATGAATTTTAGATAAGGTTTTATCTGCAATCAAAATATTTTATTACTTGTGTTTTTTTATGCTATTCCAGGTGGATGCTCATTCAGGAGTCCTTCTGCAGGTAAAATGTTATGGTCTATTAGTATTCTATGATGTAGTCTATCAATTATACTTGGGTGTCGATGATTAATTTATGTTACTTTTCTTCGAATGTTTAGTACTATGGAATGCACGAAATGAACTACTACACTGTTCTGTTCGGTGTGTCCCGGGCTTTGGGAGTGATGGCATCTTTAATATGGGACCGAGCCCTTGGCCTTCCACTCGAAAGACCAAAGTCTATGTCTACTCAAGGTCTCATGAAATTAGTAGGAGCCAAAAAGTAAGGTATTCTTCCCTCCCCCATAGTCTTAAAGTGTAGATAACTTTGGATTTTTAATGTTGGCAGTTCTGACTCCATGTGCACAGGTTGTTATAATATTTTTTCTCCACCTTCATCATGTATCTTGTTTTGATTCAAAAATTATTCATAGATCTATTTTTAGTATGACTAATATAGACGACTGTGTGCATGTAAACAGCTCAAATGGCAAATGAGAGTTAATTTCCCGAATAGTTATCTATAATTACAGAGAAAATCTTTGTATATTTTAAAATTGTGTTCGGTAGTGTAAAAAGAAATTAGAGTTTATTATCTTTGCTTCACATACCTCACCTCTAATAGCCCATCCTTTTCTGTACCCATGTTATGGAACTTACACGCAGTCTAGCTACTCACACATCTTCCATTTACGTTAATTTTAACAAACTAATCAAAACTTGTCAATTTTGATGATTCTGTCTCTGTGTATATAAAATGGCAATATTTTAAGTTTCTTACTAATGATTTGTTTTATTCTTGCCATTTCAAGGAAAAGACAAAAAATGGCCGCTATGTGATGTGTCTGACACTGTGTTGTCAAATAAAGCTTCTGCCTGATCCCTTGTCAAGTTCTTTTTATTTATTCGTTCAATTCGATTCAACTATTCTTTCCAATGTTTAACTTCTTTCATTTATTTTCCTAGTTCAAAAATCATACTGACACATTCATGTTATTATGTGTCAAGCCAGTGATTAATTCATCTCATCACATGCACTCATTTTCACCTATCAATCAGTAATAATAATTTTATGTAATCTACTACGTAGAAAACTTACTAGCTTCTGACTTCTAATATATTCATGAGCGGTCCACCGCAAGTATTTGATTCAAGAGCGTGAGACTTGTTGCGTAGTCTTGAATGATTAAACCTGACAGACAAGACTGTAGTGCTAACGTACGTAACAATATGCAGATGATTTGTTGCATTGCAGCTTTTAGGAAAAAATATTATAATTTGTGTAAATGATGATAATATTGTGCGGACAAGTTGACTTTGGAAGTGAATAAATTGCGATATATGAGTACAATGATAATTTCCATTCTTCATATTGTATTATTAATATAACTGAAACTAAATGTTAGGGATATGGCTCACTTTTCATCATTCATAATAATCTATTAGCAAGATCTTCAGGTGCAATCAAATTTATTACTTTATAGTAGGTCAATCACGATCATAAAAATCTCACATGTGGGTGTTGTCTTATCAATATCTATCTAAACCGAAATTATTTGTGTGAGCATGTCAATTTGTAGAGGTGCAAGTCCAACATAGTTAGTGAAGTTTTAGTGTGCATGTACCGGTGCACGAATGAATATTCTATCAGCCTATAGTTAGTTAGTTGGCTTGTAACAGAACCAGGTTGTTTTTTTACTATCGTAAATCGAATTTGTATGCTACTTCATTTTTTTCAATCAAACTACAAATACAATTCATCTACCAGCCATGCCATTACTACCACTGTGTAGGAGTTACGCTTACGTATGCCTGTGTCACAAAGTCACAATCTCCAACGAAGAATCAACTCAAGTTCGATCGCTATTATCACACGCCATTCGCTTCAGCTGAATAAACGCAATCTTTTTTGAAAAAACCTTGAGCGTGTTCACTTTTCTGTTAAGGACCTTGCAAAATGTATTAAGAGAACAAATGCGGCAGGCTCGTGGCCAAAATTTGACATTCGTACACCATTAATTGGATCTAATGTGTGCAACACAATAGAAGCTTGGTGCACTACTATTCACAATAAAGTATAGAGCTAATAAAAGTAGTATCGAACTCGATTATGTTTTTAATTCAAGGAATATGATAGGAAAACCGCATGCTGTGGGATTGTGGGATAATGGAATGATTCATATTTACTATTTACACACTAACTCTATAGTTCGTCCAGTCCGTTTCTTATTTGCAATGCAAGCAAATCAACTCAAATAATTCAAAAGTAACTCACTGATAGATGGGATCGTAATTGAGGAGGGAAGGACAGTTCGTGTAAATGATATACATTATGAGCACGATTAAGAATGATGAAGTAGACAAACTGCTTCCCATGAGGTTAGTTAGTACACACCTCGCCTTTTGATGCTCACAGGCACAAATTCGGCAAAAACCTTTTAGGTAGAATGATTCGCTATACATGAGAAACAATATGGTAGTCACTTGGTTTGATGCACATGAAAAATCATTTGGGTTTCATCAGCCTACCTAATAAGTGTGTGCAAAAACTTCACCTGTGAGAAAAAATAAATCCATCTTCCTTTCCTTTCCGGTGCGTACAGTTTTTGGTTCATTTTACATCATATACTACGAAAATATCCACTAGCATATAAAAGACTGGAATTTTCCAGATTTACACGTCCCCAAAATAATTTCTTACATTCGATCTCCCTATTTACGTAAGTAAAGTTTGCATATGGACACAGTTTGTGCATCCAATTTGCATGCATTTTCCACATGGGTCAAATGAATAAAAGATGAACGCGATTAAAATTTGAGCTACCTAAATGTCTTTTTTCAGGAATAAATTGGAAAGTGAATACCTCTACTGATTTCTCGTCAGTGTGGTGCTCGTATACTTCCAGCTCCAGCAGTTAAACTTGCGGCATAAAGAGGTGGTACGATAGTCAAAGCCAAGGTCACCTATATCTTTCCTTCCAACATTTGCATGTACTAAACTCACGCATTCGCATTCTTCTACCCGTCCAGTAGTCAAGTTAGTCAGTCAGGTGGCCAGTAGTTTGACAAAGTAGTGCTACTTGAAAACTATCAAAAAACGGGGACCACTTGCTCTACCGGGATTGTTCCCAAACGTTTTCCTACCTCAACTAGTGCCAATAAAAACACGGATCTACTTCCAAATATGGCAGAAACGTAAGAAAAAATGTTACTTTGAAGAGGTATAGCAATTTTGCAATTTATCGAAACGCGTATGTATGTAACTATATATTTTTTTCACTTTCCACTATCACTTTTAGAGCCGATATCGCATTGATTGGTTTGGCCGTCATGGGTCAGAATTTGATTCTTAACATGAACGACCACGGCTACACAGTATGTGCATACAATCGGACGACTGAAAAAGTAGATGCTTTTTTGGCTAAGGAAGCCAAAGGTACCAAAGTGATTGGAGCCCATTCTATCAAAGAGATGTGTCAGACGCTCAAAAAACCACGTCGCGTTATGCTCCTGGTCAAAGGTAATAAAAAATTATGCATAAATAATTAGTATAGTAGACTCATGCTCCGAAACACCATATGAAAATAATGTATGTAACAAATCATTTTGCATGCGGTCTTACATAATTTCTGATCAAATATTGAACTCATGGATAGCATATAGTGTGAGTGGACGCAACATTCAGAATTCAGACCTTGAAAAAGTAATCATACTAATACTAGCTAATTAACTAACCAACTTACTACACTTATCAGATTCATGCATGGCAGTCACGATATACGGTTTTTTCTCAAAGGATTTCCATGTTTGATTAATTCATTGTCATTAGAATTGTATGCTTGATTTCATAATATTCCAAGAACTGTGTTCATTATAAAGTCAATAGCATTGATTTAATGCGGTTTTTAACTATTGTAGCCGGTAAGCCTGTAGATGATTTCATTGACCAAATCGTTCCACATTTGGAGCCAGGTGATATTATCATCGACGGAGGAAACTCAGAATATCAAGATACTGCAAGACGATGCAAAAGCTTGGAAGAAAAAGGGTTACTTTTTGTCGGCTCAGGAGTTTCCGGTGGAGAAGAAGGTGCACGCTATGGCCCTTCATTGATGCCAGGAGGAAATCCAAAAGCATGGCCTCATATCAAAGGCATTTTTCAATCCATTGCTGCAAAAGTTGGAAATGAACCTTGCTGTGATTGGGTTGGAGAATCTGGCTCCGGTCATTTTGTCAAAATGGTTCATAACGGCATTGAGTATGGTGACATGCAATTGATTTGTGAAGCGTATCATTTGATGAAAGAAGCTTTGGGCATGAACAATCAAGAAATGAGTGATGTAAGTTTTGAAAGTACAATTTTAAATACAAAACATTTTGAATGCCGGTTTCTAATTTGTGTTTTGAGAATCATGATTAATTAAATTTCTTATCCGTGTAAGGTTCTCGCTGAATGGAACAAAGGAGAGCTAGACTCTTTTCTTATTGAAATTACTACCAATATTTTGAAATACAAGGGAGCCGACGGTAGGTATTTGCATACAAGAGCAAACAATTAATTTTATAATTGTTTGAAATTATGATAAATGATACTAAATACTAAATGATTAAATACTACTAAACTTGTATTGATTGATTGAAATATTGTATTTATTTGTAGGTGAGTACCTGGTGGAAAAAATTTTAGACGCAGCCGGTCAAAAAGGAACAGGAAAATGGACAGCTATTTCTGCATTGGACTATGGCATCCCTGTCACGTTGATCGGAGAATCTGTATTTGCCCGTTGTTTGTCATCTTTGAAGAAAGATCGAGTCGAAGCCAGCAACCAACTCCCGGGCCCAAAGAATGTGAAGTATTCCGGGGACAAAAAAGAATTTGTCGATCATATTCAAAAGGTTGAAATCGAATCGAACTATTTGTATTTTGTATACTATGTATACATTAGACATTAATACATTACAAAGTCCTTGAATAATTTGGACGACAAACGTAAATATTTGAATTGAAATGCTTCATTTTGATTGGCGTGATAGCGTCACTTTCTTTGTTAGTTTTGGAACGTCTGGAACGTCTTATTTTGAGCCTGTTGAATACTTATCTGTGATTGGTCGTTTTACTTTCGTTGATAGCGTCCGTTTAAAATTTTCATTCTGATTGACTCTCACAATTACCCAGCGGAAGCGGAGTTTGCAAATACATTTTTTCCAGCATAGTTCAAAAAAAGTAGTTAAACATTCTTGGATGGCGTCGAATAACTACACAGGGTAGGGAAAGGAAATATAAGCTATTTGACTGACATTTGCTTGTTTCAATATACAGAGTGGGTTTGATTTGAATTCTCAAAGTTCCTTAAAACTAGCCTCTATGTGAACATCCTCAATTTTACGTACCGATGTTAGCAATTAGATTGTGTAAAGCTAATATTTTAAAAAGGCATCTTTTTTCACTGACAGGCTCTCTACGCATCCAAAATTGTCTCATACGCTCAAGGATTCATGTTGTTGAGAGAAGCAGCAAAACTGTACAACTGGAACCTTAACTATGGAGGGATCGCTTTGATGTGGAGAGGAGGTTGCATTATTCGAAGTGCATTCTTGGGGAACATAAAATCCGCATTTGATAAGAATTCCAATCTCACGAATCTCTTATTGGACGATTTCTTCAAAAAGGCAATGACTGATTGTCAAACTTCTTGGAGAAAAGTTGTAGCCACCAGTGTTGAAATTGGAATCCCCACGCCATGTTTTAGTACTGCGTTGGCATTCTATGATGGATTCAGATCGGCTCGTCTTCCTGCCAATCTTATTCAAGCTCAAAGGGACTACTTTGGTGCTCATACTTATGAGTTGACTGCAAATCCTGGCACATTTCTTCATACTAATTGGACCGGTCATGGTGGCGATGTCTCATCATCCACTTATCAAGTTTAAATTGTAATTCTTCAGTATATTCATCTAATAAAATGGATGGAATCCGAAAAAAAATCAATTTCTTGTTTACTACTTAACTAACTACTTACAGAGCTGATATTATTATTATATGCTTGGTGAAAAGATATTAGTATTGTTTACAAACTGATTTCTATATATTTTTTGGAAATAAATCGGTGAAGAGAATAATTAGAGACAAAAGGGTGGAAAACGAAAGTCCATTGTGTTATTTGGCATCAGGCAAGTTTTATTGCATAATTGTTTGTAATGAATGCATGCAAGTTTAGTAACGCAGATTGGCCATAATGAAATGGAAAGTTTCATTCGACAAGTTATGTCATCCATTGCAAAACCAATTTTAGTAAGTTAAGAAATAATCATAGTAACGTTCAGTGACAAAATATTCACTGGAGTGACACATTCTTGATCATTCATAATGAAACGAAACATAAATGCTAACTTTTTACGTTATTTTCAAATCAGTTCTTTTCTAGCCATCTTATCTTTTAATTTTTGTTACGGTACTCTTGAAATATGTGATACTGAAGAAAAGGATAACCCAATTTATGCATTTTTGTATGAAGCGTGCAAATGGGGAGTCTTACTCAACAAACCAGTACAATTCAGTTGCATAAAATCATCGGACAATGTGTGAGTGTCAAACATTTATAAATTAGCAACTACTAAAAGTATTGACCATAAGCGTATTCAACCTGACATTTATTTGCACCAAAAAGTGAGGAGTTCATATCGGACGTGTGCACAGGAAAACGATACAGTGATGAAGCTCCCATTAGAACCGTATGAAAAGTTAAAAAACCTAAACTTGTATTTTCTTTGGAAAAAACTAACGCAAAAACCTCATCTTAGATTCAACTGATCGGAAACATAACTGATGATCCATGTAAACTAAAGCAAACAAAAACAACATTCATTTATAATTCTTCTCACCTTCTAGCATTTTAAGTAAATTTTATTCGCAGTGGAAGAAACCTGCCAATCTGTCACTGTAGGAGGAGGTGATTCAGAACAATGCGGAGGAGAAATAATTTATGTGAACGAAAAAATTCTTACCCCACCATTTGAACCGATCAATTTCTCGGAGGAATACAATGAAATTGAAGGACCATCAAATCCTGAAGTCAAATCGCAAACAGCACGCATGTTCAAATATATTGTGGGATTGTTAGAAGACCCAAATGATCACGGTCCAAATCTACGAATTGTGAAACTTCTGACACAAAGTTTCCAAATCCTCAGTCGCTTTTGTGACCATAGATTCGTGCCAGAAGAATTCTCCAGTGATGTCGAAAAAGCATTCTTATTTTTAGTCAGGGAATCCGAATCTTATAAAATTAAAGATGTGAGTATTTCCGAATATGAAAAAATCAAGGAAGCTTTGGATGACTGCTTGGAGCATACGGTTCCGTTCAAATTTGAAGGAACAGTTTGCAGATCTGAGACTAAGGTTTGTTACAAGATAAACCTTATGATATGACTTGTTCTTTGATATCCAAAATAAGTGCAAAAGGAAATTGCTGCTCCTATTAACAAACACTTTTACTCTGCCACCACAGATTACCTCTTATGAGAAAGAAAATAAAGTGTACAAATACAAAAAGAATGCCTTGTCATACAAATGGGGACGCTATGATATTCCTGTAGATGCTACATGGGGCACTGTGGATTTTGTGCATGGCCTTTGCTATGGGACATTTAAAAATCATGTAAATAGTCACCATTTATATCAACAGGCAGCAGAACGCCTTTTCACTCGGGAAATTATTTACAGATGGTAAGGGAAATCTTCTTTTGATGTAGCATTTAACAATGAGCTAACGACCTTTTGACGTAATAAACGCAAATATTCACAATTTATTACAGGAGCAGGCCAACAAAGCTTCGACAAAAGGAAATTTGGGACCACATGTTTTCTGCACCAGTGCGAAGCACCATGTACAATCTAGACGCTTGCATTAATGCAGCTTATCAAGGGAGTCCATTTTTGCATCGTTTGGAAAGACCCATGGAAGTAAGAAAAACGAAAATTAGCCCTCTGGACAGTTTAACGCCTAACGAAGAGGAAGGTGATTTTGAAGGCCCTGCTGTGGATCAAGGATCGAAGGGAGAGCAAAGACCAAACGGAGAGAAGGAAAAACAAGGATCTGAAGACGACCATTTAGGTGGGCTCAACCGAGCTCCAGAGGAAGCATTACGGCGACGTAGAAAGTAAGCGAAACATAAAGAGTTAGGTTAGTATGGTATATTGATAATCTTGAATGAAATAGATCCGACTAATATTTTGTGCCTGCATTTTTCAACAGACGTCAAGTCCATACATTAAGTAGTTCGGGACTTTTCAATATGGGATGGTGTTTCCAGACACAAGAAGATAGGGTCGCAACTATTCAACGATACAAGGATTCGCATTGTAAAGGAAAAGAAACAGAGTTCCCAGAGGGTGACAACGGAGAATTCTCAGAAGAGGAGGATGACAATCTGGAAGGGTTATCTTCCTCTGGAAGTCCAGAGGAAAATAACGAGGGGGTTCTTGAGGGTGATGATGAAGAAGCCCCAGAAGGAGACAATGAGGGGTTCGAAGAAGGTACTGTCGAAGTTGAAGACGGGGCAAACAATGAGGAAGAAAGAGAGGAAGAGATTTGAAAATAAGGGGACATATTAGATTTAAAACCACTAACGACCTCTACTCTAATGTTATATTATCTATGAATTTAGATTTTAAAATGTTTAGTTTGCATTCAACTTGCTTCTAATATAAATAATTGCGATATAAATTAATAAGCTAAGGAAATAAACAATGCGTGAGTGAATCACTCAAGTTACTCAAGTATCAAGGCAATTATAGCGAGTTCAAAGTAATTTCAAAATCATAAAACTTCCTGAAGCACTTGACTATACGCCCAGCCCTGAGTTATGAATTATGAGTGCATCAACAAACTATTTTTATTCAGTCTTGGGTTACTTGAGTACTAAAAA
>Ga0210040_10001114_pt1 | contig 41686 bp, 1 predicted proteins | sample CryGeyCG12114_NA_FD_185462 | JGI IMG/M metagenome (GOLD analysis project Ga0210040, IMG submission 185462) | Groundwater microbial communities from aquifer - Crystal Geyser CG19_WC_8/21/14_NA (SPAdes) (version 2) | ecosystem: Environmental > Aquatic > Deep subsurface > Groundwater | place: USA...
AAATACTTATATAAATAGCTTATTATACTACTTAATATCCTCTAATATTATATTATATAGATTAAAGTTAATCTCTTAAAACTTTATATTATACTATACTAGTATATTAGTAAGAAGATATACTATAGTATTTTATTCTAGAAGCCTATTCTTAAAGTTCTTTAGAGTATTATTATTATATAGATAGCTCTAGTCTTTAACTCCTAAAAGTTAGTTATTATAGATTATATATAGCTTTTTAGTAATAGCGTTTAAGTAGTTTTTCTAGTAGTAGATTTAATATATATTATATATACTAACGTATATAAAGATCTCTTTTTATAAGATTAGAAAGTATATAGTATATACTATAATTTAATTAGTAGCTTTTTTAGCTAAGTAGAAGTTATTTTATTTAAAGTTCTAGAAGTAGATCTATAACTTATAAGCTATATAGTTACTTTAATTATATAAGATAGTATATACTTACTAATAGAAAGTAAAATAGCTTCTAAGCTTCTACTACTAGCTTTTAATCTTTTAGTTTACTATACTAGTCTTATATATATAGTAATTACTTAACTTTAATCTTAGCTCTTTACTTTAAGATAGATAAAGCTAAGTATATACTAACTAGTCTATTTTAGTACTATAGTCTAATTATATATAGTAGAGAAAGACTCTAGCTTTTTTTATAGCTTAAAGAAACTAAAATCTAATACTTATAGCTATAGTATTTAAGATTCTTATATATACTTAGATAATATATCTTAAGTATATATTAATATAAGTATATATCTTAATACTATATAGCTTTAGCTTATTATATCTATCTACTAACTAGTTTTTATTTAAACTTTATACTTTATATTCTCTCTTCTTTTACTAGAAGTTTTAGAGCTAGTACTTTATTTTAACTAAGTTTATTATATAATAGTATTAAAATAAGTAGTTTCTTAAGATAATTATTCTAGTCTTATAAAAGTAGACGTAGAGAAGCTACTTTTTATACCTTTTAATTACTCTTAAAGCTAAGCCTTCTTAAATTATCTTTTATACTCTTTATTTAGCCTCTTCTCTCTCTTTAGTAGTTTAGATATAGTACTTTAACTTAAGCTCTTTCTAGTATTATATAAGAGTATATAGTCTAACTTTAAAACTCTATCTCTTTAGATTAGACTAGTAAATAGGTTAGAAGTACTTAGAACTAAGTATAAGTAAGAGTAAAGTTATATAGACCTTAGAAGAGAGTAAAGTTAAAGCTAAGTTAGTATAAGTAAAAGTAAAAGTTAAGTTAGCTTAGTGTAAGTAAGAGTTAAGCTAAGTAGTATAGGCCTTAAGTATAAGTAAGGTTAAAAGTACCTATTAGGACTAGCTAGACTTAGCCTAAAGGGGCGTAAGGTTAGATAATAAAACTTTACTATATATACTAGAGGAATAAATCCTATAAGAGAGTAGTAATTTATCTTTCTTATATACGTAAGAAGAATATATAATCTATTTACTTTTTAATTACTTCTTATACTTTCTCTATAATACTTACTTTATATATTCTTAATATTTAAATTACTTAACTCTTAAGGATTTTAGAGAAGTATAACTATTATTATAATAAATATATAATATAATATAAAGAGGATCTATAAAGTAGAAGATAAACCTAGGTTACTAGCGTTTCTTTCTTTACTTAAAGATCTAACTTACGCGCCCTTAGAGCTATAAGGCCTATTATATAATATTATACTTATTAATAAGTAAGAAGAGGTTAAAGAAAAAAAACTTAATAAAGATAAAGATAATAAGCGCTAATCTAGGCTACTAAGGCCTAATTTGCGCTAGTAAATACTAATTATTAATTTAGTAAAGAATAAACTTATAGAAGTATGCCTATAGCTTAAAAATATCTATAATTAAGAAGAATTATAATAACTTAAAGAGATAAAGGCCTACTATAAAGTAAGAGACTTTAATATAATTAAGATTATATTAAGAGGATTAGTACTAACTATACTAGTAGTTATTACTCCCTTAGTATCTTTACTACGCTCTTAACTTCTATATTAGTTTATAAAATATAACTATATAGAGTATAATTAATAAGAGCGTAACTATAAAAGCTATTTTATATAATTACTTATTTACTTTATTATAGAGTAATAAAAAGTAAATTTTAAAGTAATATATATCTTAAAACTACTTAAAACGCTCTAAGGAGCCTATTATTTAGTTAAAAAGTAAGCTTTACCTATATAGATCTTAACTTAAGTAAGATTAAAGTAAGTTATACTTAATTCTTTAAGTATACTATAAGAGTAATATAAACTTACTTATAAGTAGATTAAGAACTATAGATAATATACTAGATAGTTACTAATAAAGCTATTAAACTACTTATAACTACTTTAGAAAGAGCTAAAATTATCTATCCTACTTAAGCTATAAGTTATTAAATATATAGTAGCTTTATATTCTAATATTTAGAGAGATATTAAATAGCTTCCTACGATAATAAGAACAATAATCCTAATAATTAAAGAATAAGTAAATATTATCTATTAAAGATTAGGCGTAACTTATAACTAAAAGGATTAAAGATTAAAAGAAAAGCTTTAATAATAAAGATTAAGGTCTAGTAAGAATAAAAAGATAAAAAAACTTTTAAAAAAAGCTAAGAAAGCTAGAAAAGTATAAGCTAGCTTAAATAAGCTAAAGAAAGCTAACACTACTATACTTAAAGAACTAATTATCTACTATAAGTATAAGAAACTTAAATATAAAGCGTTTAGCTATAAAAAGCTAAGAAAGGCTAGAGTAGATCTAAAGAAGAATAAGTTAAGAAAAAAGAAAAAGTAAAAAGACTAGGCTTTTACCTTCTTACTTATATCGCCTTAATAGTAGAGTATAAAGATCTATATACGCTTTATAAAGCTATTTATTTAAAGCTATTAAAATAATTAATAACTATAATTACTATAAAGTTATTTTCTATAAAGGTAGAAGCTCTAATTAATAGAAAGTTATAACTAAACTTTATATTAGTATTACTTACTAAAAAGTAAAAGTTAATAGTAGAGCCCTTACTAGAGCTATTAGTAGAAAAAGTAAATAAGTTAGTAATCTTAGTATATAGTACTATAATAGTAGATATTATTATTACTAATAGACGTAAGCGCGTATAAATATACTATACCCTATTTATTATTATAGACTTTAATAAGTACTAAATATACTTTAGTTTACTATAAATTAATACTTATAATCTTAAGCTAAACTATACTAGCTAGCGTATCCTCTTTAAAGGAGTAAAAAATATAAATAAGAGTACTTTCTAATAAGTTAGTATTAAAGATACTAAAATATTTAACTAAAGTATATATAAGCTAAATATAGACGTTTATATATATTTAGTAAGCTTTATAAGCTAATCTAGGCTACTATAAGCTACTTTAAGCTAAATCTTATTATAATATATAGAATTTATAGATATAGGCTTAGAAGATAGTATAAAAGAGTTATCTAAATACTCTTTATATAATCTACTTATTTAATTATAAAATAGTATATAACTACTCTACTAGCTATTATATAATCTCTTAGTAATAGAGCTAGAGGTACTTAAGAAGTACTTAGAAGACTATATAGTATAAAAGTAGATATAATAGTTAAAGTTACTAGTAAAGGCCTTAATACTTTTTATAAAGAAGAAAAATAGTAGCCTAAAGCTTTATATAGACTATTATAAGTTAAATAAGATTACTATTAAGAATTATTATCTATTACTCTTAATTTCTAAGTTACTAGAATAATTAGTATAAGTAAAGTTCTATATAAAACTTAATATACGTAAAGTATATTATTAAATTAGAATTAAAGAGAGAGATAAATAGAAGACTACCTTTTAAATAAAGTATAGTTATTTTAAATATATAGTAATACTATTTAGATTAATAAACGTACTTACTTAATTCTAGGCTTATATTAATAAAGCTTTAGTAGAGCTAGTTAATATTAGCTATATTATCTACTTAGATAATATCTTTATCTTCTCTAATATAGAAAAGGAATATATAACTTATATAAAGGAGGTACTATAGTAATTATAAAATACTAAGCTCTTTTTAAAGCTTTTAAAGTACAAATAGTATATATAATATATAGAGTACTTTAGTTATATTATTATACTTAAAGGTATTAGTATTAACGAGGACTGCGTTAAAATAATTACTAAATAGCTAATACTATATATAGTATATAATATATAAGTATTTATTAGCTTTATAAACTACTATTACTAATTTATTATTAGCTTCTCTAAATTAGCGCTACCTTTAACTAAATTAACTTAAAAAGGCGTAAATATAGCTAGAGGTAGCTACGCTTAAAAGAAGAAAGAAAGCTAGCTAATATAACTTAGAGTAGAAAAAGAGAGATCTTTCTAAGTTTTAAAAGACGCGTTTTTTTAAGTCTTAATACTCTCTTATTTTAAAAGAAGTAGAGAAACTAAAGTAGAAGTAGATACTTCTAGTAGCGTAATTTCTAGTATTTTAAGCTAATTAGTGCTAGATAGAGCTAAAAAGGCCTAATAGAGACTAATTAACTTCTACTTATATAAATTAATCTAAGCTAAGTATAATTATAATATATATAACTAGGAGCTACTTATAATTATTAAGAGTTTAAAATATTAGTACTATTACTTTAAAGGAACTTACTTTAAGATTTTTATAGACTACTAGAACTTAAAATAGTTTATAGAGATAAAAACTTTAAACTACTAGTAAGTTAGGTCTTACTTAACTCTTATAAAGTATAACTTTATTTTAAACTATTAACTAAGAGTTTTTAACTTAGTAGATAGGCTTTTAAAAAAGCTAAATTATATTATAGAAGCTTAAAAGCTAATATAGAAGTATAACTAGACTTTTATATAATTTATAAAAGACTTCTTAATAAAAAGAAGTAAGAAAAGTACTACTCTAATTAGTATAATAACTATAAGAGTAAAAGTAAGAAAAGAAACTCTAATATAAATAAAAGAAGCCTTAAGAGATTTCTAATAAGTAGAGTATACTTTCTTAAAAGAGCTATTACTTATAGAGGACTAGATTAAAGAAAATAAACTTTTAAAGACTTTATTAGATAAGAAAGAGTATAAGACGCTAGAAAATAAGCTAATTTATACTAATATAAGCTAGAGTAAACTACTCTAGCTTATAATACTTAAAGAAAAAGCGTATATACTTAAAGAGTACTATTATAGTCTACTTATAAAATATTTTAGCGTAAGAAAGACTTTAGAAAAGATATTACGCTAATATATATAGAAAGAAATAGTAAAAGATATTACTAACTATTATAATAATTATTTATACTATAAAAGATTAACTATAGTAAAATATAAGCTATATAAGCTACTTATACTTTTACTATTACTAACTAAAGCTTAAAAGAAAGTAATATTTAACTTTATTATAAAACTACCTCTAAGTAAGATATCTAAGATAGTTTATAATATAATAATAGTAGTTATATACTAACTTACTAAAATAGTATACTATATCTTAGTTAAAGTAGATTAAAATAGAACTAATCTAGCTTAGGCTTAGATATAAGAAGTTATTTACTTCTATAGCGTTCTTATAAAGATTATCTTAGATTATAGACTTTTAATATATATAAAGTACTAAGAGTTCTTTAACTACTATTTAAATATAAAATATATTCTTACTTTTACGTACTACTTAAAAATAGATAGCTAGACTAAAAAGTAGAACTAGACGCTTAAATAGTATCTATAATACTTTTATACTCTAGAATAAGATAATTAAGCGCTATAAATCTTACTAGTAGAATTTATATATAATAATAGTATTTATACTACTACTATAACTACTCTTTTTTAAGTATATTATAGATTAGACTTACGTAGCGTAGATTAGCTTAATTAAATACTAAGTAAGAAAAAGTTATCTTTAGAGCTAAGAGTTATAGTAAAAGTTATCTTACTATAAGTAGAATATAAAAAAAGAATTATACTTATAAATAAGTATTAGAAGAAATATACTAATAAAAAAAGACTCTTTATACTTTTTAAAAATAGTAATAAAGTCTTCTTCTTAAACTAATATATTTAATCTACTTAGCTAAAAAAAAAGCTAAATTAGAAATATATTAGACTAAAGACTATAGTAGGCTAAATTAGCTTATTAGTATTTAAAGTAGATATACTAAGACTAAATAATATCTACTTAGTCTTCTATATATTACTATTAGAGCTATATACTTAAAGAGAGTTAATTTTATATCTAGATATTCTAATTATTAATATATTATAAGAATATAGAAATAATATATATAAGGTTAATAAGATCTTTAATAGAAGGAGAAATAAAGATAACTAATAAGAGTACTTTATAAAATAGAAAGATTACTTAGAAGAAGAGAACTTTTAAGAACTAGGCATTTTTATTTCTACTAATACTTTATAAGAGTTTTAAAAAAAAAAAAAAAAACTAGTAAAATAAAAGAAAGTACTAGTAGAAGCTCTAAAGTATTAAAGTTAATCTTTAAAAAATAAAAGAAGTAATACTAAACTATCTTAAGAGGTATAAAACTTATTACTTTTATTTTACTTTTTTTTCTACTAAGTTTTAGAAAGTATTTAATAGTATAAGTTATATTTTCTATTTAGTAGATAGAAGAGACTAATTTAGACTATATTAGACTAAAATAGGCTAAAGTATACTAATTTATAATAATATTAACTAAGATAAAATACTTTAGTATAATATAATATAGAGTTAACTAAAGTACGTATACCTATTTTAAAGAAAGAAAAAAAGATATTTTAAGTCTAAATATAAATAGAATTATAATAAAGGATAGTATATAAGAATATATAAAAGTATAGTAGTTTATTTAAGACTTAACTTAGTTAGAGCTACTATAAAAAGTACTAAATAGACTATAAAAGCTCTTTATATAGTAAGTATAAGTATAAAATACTAGTAAAAATTAGAGTAACTTAGCTTATACTAAAGATCTTTATCTTAATCTTATTAAAGCTTATCTTTCTACTTTAAGAAATATCTTAGAACTTCTTACTCTTACTTTTCTTTAACTTAATCTTCTTTAAAGTACTATCTAAGCTAACCTCCTACTAATATAAATTACTATAATACTTAGTAAATATAGCCTTTCTAGACGTACTAAAGCTCTTATACTACTTATAAGTATTAGTAAGTACTTAACTAGCTTTATTAGTAATAGAGTAGTTTTAATTACGTATAGTAGGCGTAGATAGTATAGTAGAGCTTAAAAAGTTACTAATATAGCTTATTATACTATACTTAGTTTTCTTCTAGTTATTATTAGCTAATCTATACTAATTTAGCTTAATTAGTACTACTTATAGTTTTAAAAAGCGTCTTTTCTATATTAGAGTTAGAAAAGTCTTTAACTATATTAAGAGCGCGCTTTTTTTTACTAGCTAACTAAGCTTAGCTAATAATAGTATAATTATAGTACTTAAAGAAGATACTAGACTAAAAATTACTAGTTAATATAAAAGTACTACTATAGCTAGTAAAGTACTTTATATATAAAGTAACTAGACTAGAAATAGTATAGAAGAACTATTTAGTAAACTTAATAAGCATAGTATAGTCTTAAGTACGCTTTATAGATATTTTATTAACTACTTTAGAAGTCTTTAGCTTATTAAGATAAGTAAAGGATATAAAGCGTACTTTAAGTCTAGTAGTTACTTTAATAGTATAGAAGAGCTTTTTAAAAGTATAATAAGACGTCTTATAATTAGTAAGAGGCTATAAGTATTAATATAGCCTAAAATATACTAATATCTACTAGATATTTATACTAAAGTAATTTTAACTAATCTTAAAGTAGTACTTATACTTTATATACTAAGTAGTAGTACTATTAAGTTTAGTAGTAGTAAAAGTAGCTTAAATAATCTTATTAGTATTTCTTATACTAATTTTAAGAATATAGTAACTTAAGAAGCTAGTAAAGTCTAGCTAGCTAGTAAAGAATATATTAAAGTATTATATATAGAAGAATACTATCTACTTACTATACTTAACTAAATCTTCTTTTTTATTATCTAGAATAGTATACGCTATAATAAAGTAAACCTAAAAAGGTTATAAAGTGTTAAAGTATAATATACGTTAGTATATTAGAGCTAGTAAGTATTATAAAAGTTTACTTATAAAAGTTAGTCTTATATTACTATAATAATAGCTAATCTAGCCTAGCTTCTACTAGTTTATACTAATTTATAATAATAAGTACTAAGGCTAAAAAAGAATAAAATAGCTAACTTACTAGTAAAATAAGTAGTAAAGTATAGAAGTAATTATTTAAAATAAGCTAAAGCTTCTTAATATACTAGAGCTATACTAGCTACTTATTAGCTTAGTAGTAAATAGTAAAGTAAAAGTAAGAGAAGAAGTAAAAAAGAAATCTTCTAGCTACTAGCTTAAGGTAAAAGTAGATCTAGCTCTAAGATTATAAGATACTAATACTAACTTAAGATTATATAAAGTAGCGTAACTTAGGCTAAAATAGGTATAATAATATTAAGGTCTACTATATTCTTATAAAGACTCTATATAAATATTATAATTAATAATAATATATAGTAGTTAAGTTAACTACTCTTAAGAAAGAGGATATTATTAGGACTAGCTAGACTTAGCCTAAAGAAGCATAAAGTTAGATAATAGAACTCTACTATATATACTAGAGGAATAAATCTTATAAGAGAGTAGTAATTTATCTCTCTTATATACGTAAAGAGAATATATAATTTATTTACCTCTTAATTACTTCTTATACCTTCTCTATAATACTTACCCTATATATTCCTAATAGTACCTAGTAAAGTATATATCTTTTATATAGTATATAAACTTTTTATAAAGCTTTATTATATATTATTATTACGTAGTAGTACTTATTTAAGAGTATTTAGCTTATTAAGGCCTTATATATATAAAATATAGAATTAATTATTATTATAGCTATTTATTATATATACTTATCTTTATAGTTATATAGAGGTAGTATATACTTTTATACTAGTTACTATAGTAAATACCTAATAAACTTAAATCTATATACTACTTAATAACTTATAGAACTATAAAAATTAAAGTAAAGTATATCTAGAGAAGCTACCTATTAAAAGTATTATACTTTTTAGTAGTACTAAAAGTAAGTATTATAAAAATATCTTACTAAAAGTTTTTCTTACTTACTATAGTTATTAAGTTACTACTAAATAGTAAATCTTTACTATACTAACCTCTTTTAAATAGTTTTATAAACTAGTTAAGTATATTAAACTAAAAGGTTTTAAAGTATTATATAGTCTCTATTAAGTCTATACTAATCTTTTACTTTACTAAGTAAATAAAATAGTATATACTATATAGCTAGTAGTAAACTTATACTAAACTAAAGAATAGCTTATTAGTCTTATATACTAAAGTATCTAAAGTACTATTCTTACTACTATAATTATATAGCTAGTAGTAAACTTACGCTAGACTAAAGAATAGCTTATTAGTCTTATATACTAAAGTATTTAAAGTACTATTCTTACTACTATAACTATATAGCTAGTAGTAGACCTACACTAAACTAAAGAATAGCTTATTAGTTTTATATACTAGAGTATCTAAAGTACTATTCTTACTACTATAACTATACTTAGAAGTTACTAACTTATTATTAATTTCTTTTTTTTTAATATTAGAAGTAAGAGTATATTACTAGTTAAAATAAGTATAGAAATAGAGTATTAATATATATAGGCTTAAGAGTACTAAGACTTAGACTTAATAAAATAGCTAAACTATATTACGTTACTAGTACTCTAGTCTCTATATCTAAGTAGTTCTAAAGCTTAAATATAGCTACTTCTAGTAAGCTATTAGTATATAATTAAGTTACTTATACTAAAATAACTAAGACTTAGAACTTAAAAAAGAGTAGAAAGTAAGTACTAAATTATTATAGTAACGTAAAGTACTTTATAGTAGAAAGTAGAGATATACTCTTTAAAGAACTCTTTTTAGTTAATATTTTTACTTACTATACTTTTACTTTTTTTTTTTTTACTCTTTATTTATTTTACTTTTCTACTTAAACTTTTTATTACTTAATAAAAGCTAGTAAAAAGTTTATAAGTCTTAAAAAATAATAAAGTATACTTTACTAAGAAAGTAAAGATGCCTAAAATAGCTATAACTATATTCTAGTACTATTAAGTACTTTTACTTTAGCTATAGAAATAGTTATAATTATATCTAAGTACTACTAAATATCTCTAAGCTCTAAAATATAATAGGCCTTTAATATACTTATAAATAGCTAGTAGCTAGAAAAGGCGTATAAGTAAAATAAGTTTCTAGCCTAAGTATAGTAAAGCTCTATATCTATATAGTAGACTTTAAGTAGAAAACTATAATATAAATATTATTATAGTTTTTTATTAAATACTATTATTTAGATAGTAGTATAAAAGTATTATATATCTCTATAGTAGTTACTACTTTATAACTTAATTATTTAGTATACTATTAGTACTAATATACTTAAGATTCTCTAAGTTTACTTTACTTTATAACTTAATTATTAAGCTTACTATTAGCGCTAATATACTTAAGATCTTCTAAGTTTACTCTACTTTATAACTTATTAGTATTAAGTTACTAAAGCTATATAATAAAAAGATAAGCTAGCTACTTAGTCTACTCTTCTATTAGTACTACTAGTAATATATTAGAATTAACTATAACTATAATAAGTATAAGTAGCTAAAGATATAAAAGTAGTAGTAAGTACTTAGGCTTAAAAAGTAAGCTTTATAAGCCTATTAGTATAGGCTCTTATATTTTATCTATAGTTATAGAAATAACTTAAGAACTAAGTATTATACTTATTATTATATATCTAAAATAAAAAGAAGACTATAAAGAAAAGAAGATTATAACCTAATTATCTAGCTTACTATTAGTACTACTATACTTAAGATTTTCTAAGTTTATAAAAGCTTACTTTATAAGTCTTTTAAATTCTTTAAGTATATAATAAAAAGTAAGTAAGCTAGTTAAAGAAGAGAACTTAATACTATTAATCTATTAAGTAATTATATAGATATAGTTCTACTCTATATTTAGTAGCTATATACTAAAAAGATCTAGCTTAAAGTATTTATACTAAGTAGTTATAATAATATAAAGCGCTCTATAGTAGCTAAAAAGATATAAGCTCTAGAAAATAATAAAGTATACTTTACTAAAGAGATAGAGAAGCTTAGCTTTTACTTATAGGCTTTAGAAGATAATAAAGTACGCTTTACTAAAAAGATAAAAAAGCTTAGTCTTTACTTATAAGCTCTAAAAGATAATAAGGTATACTTTACTAAAGAAATAAAGAAGCTTAGCTTCTATTTATAAGCTTTAGAAAATAATAAAGCGCGCTATACTAAAGAAGTAGAAATACTTAAATTACTATATATTTAGCTCTTATTAAGACTTATAGTATATCTTATTTATAATTAAGCTATAGTATAATACTATATTATTCTACTATTTTTTAAAAAACTTAAGTAAAGTGTCTTTAGCTCTATTAGTAGCTATAAATAGTAGCTTAAGCTTAGTTTAGAAGTTCTTAAGTTCTTAATAATCTTAAGTATAGCTTTATTATTCTTCTTTAGCGCTTTATAAATTACTTTAAGTAGCTAGTATATATTAATAATAGTACTTAATACTATCTTAGAAGACTTTATAGTATACTTATTAACTTTATTACTTTATATAATTATAAGCTTAGTATAAAATACTTAGAATAGCTATAAAGATATCTAGCTATTATCTAATGCTATTATATATATCTTTATAGTTTAGTCTTTAGTCTAAAGTAAAATATTATAACTTAGCTATTATTATAGCTATTTATTATAAGCTTTAACTTATATAGTAGCGTAATAGCTAAATCTTCTTTTATAGTAGTTAGTAATATAAAAGTATTATTAAAGTATTATCTTTACTTTCTATATATACTATCTCTTCTATATATACTATTTTATCTACTTACTTTATACTACTTAATAGCTTAAGTAGATTAAGTATCTTATTAATAAGAGCTAGTAAGTCTACTAAATCTATAAGAATATCTTATATATAGAAGGCCTTTTCTAATATAGACTACTTTAAAACTATAATCTTTTTAATAGTTATAGTAGAGAGGTTATATTATTAGTTACTAATTATATCTTTACTAATATTAAAGATGCGCTTAATACTTACTTACGCTATAAGTATTATAAGTATATCTTTTATAACTTAAGCTAGGCGTAAGTAGTTAGCTTTATTATTTTTCTACTACTATAGTAAGTTAAAGTTTTTATAGTTAATAACTAAAATAGATAAATAAGACTCTCTTTTACTTTATATAGTATTATTATTAGTATTAATATTAGTAGAGAAGAAGGTATTTATAGAAAGTATCTATAATCTACTTTTTTAAAACTACTTATTTCTAGTTAGCTACTTTAGAGTTAAACTTAAAGTATATATAATATTTCTACTAAGTAGACTATTATAGTGTTAAAAGTAGTTAAAAAATTACTAGTAATAAGTATATTTATCTTATAGCTTCTATATTACGTCTTTATACTATAATTAGTAGAAGCTAGTTACTAATAGATATAATATATAAACCTTATACGCTATAAGCTTTTATATTAAGTCTAGTACTATTATAATATTAAATAAGTACTTTCTCTCTTTTACTATTCTTTTATAATACTTTATAAGTTTATTATAGCTAGCTAGTACTACTTTCTTTACTACTTCTAGCTACTTAGCTTTATCTATAAGTACTAGCTTATTACTTAATATATCTATTATATTATCTAAGAAGTTAAATAAGTAGTTATATATTAGCTATATATATAGTAATTATAGCTTTTAGTTATTACTTAAGAAGTTAGTTATATTCTTAAAATTCTTAAGTATATATATAACTACTTTAAAGTACTACTATTCTATATACGCTAATTATAGACGCTTAAAATCCTAGTAGTCTATAAGTATAGTATTATCTTTTAGAGTATAGTTATACTAAAAAGCTCTCTTTTATAGAGTAATTTCTTCTAATAGCTACCTATTAATATATAGTTAGATTTTAAGTATATACTTATATATATTATATATTAAGTTCTACCTTATCTTTATATTATGTATAATAGTAAAATAGTTTTTAGATAGTAGGTCTTATTATATTATAATAAAGCGCTTATAGCGCTAAAGTAAATAGTTAATTATAATATAGATAGCGTAAATCTATATAATACTTAGTTTATAATAATAAAATATAATAACTATTAATATATTTTATAAAGAGAGTTAGAGATAGATATTCTAGACTTAATTTTATTAACTTATTACTATATAGTAGCTCTAAGCTATTAGTTTTACTAAATAGAGTAAGTTTTAAATAGTAGATAATATCTTATACTATAAGGTTAATTATATATATAAGATATAGAATAGTATTCTTTCTTAGATTCTACTTAATATTATTATACTAGAGTAGCTACTTAAAGCTATTAGTTAATATACTATTATTACTAGCGTTATTATAAGTAATAGCTAGAAACTTATCTACTATACTAATATCTTATAGAATTTTATATACTACTATTACTATAGACTAGCTAGTATAGCTTCTATAAAGTAGTATAAAATTAAGTAGTACTTCTTTCTATTACTAGTATATATTAATATAGTATCTATTAATAGCTAAAAAGCTTAAGTAGTTAGTAGTAAACTATATATTTAGTAAGATAAATATCTTAGTATCTTTACTAATATTATATATTATAGTAGCCTTTACTAGTTTATATTATTTTAGAAATATCTTACTAAATTTATAGTATATAGTTATTAATATAGTATATTAAAGAAAATAAATAAACTAGTAGAATAATAGTTACTCTACTATTTAGAAAAACTAATTATTATTAATAACTACGCGTATAAGCTCTTAGTTAAACGTCTATTATAAGAATATAAGAATAAAACTCTAAGTAAGATTTTATAGTTAGAGAAGTTCTAGCTAGTTATATATAGAAACTTATATACTTATATAGGTTTTTAAATTAAAGTAGTTAGTTATATATTTAGTCTTAATAAGTTTAATACTAGAGTACTATAAAATAGACTTATAGTTAAAGTAGTAAATATATAGTTAACTACTAATAGCTTAAGAAGCTTTACTAAACTAAGTCTAGATATAACTAGTATAAGTAATAGAGCTTTAGTAAAGATTATTAGTTTTAAAGTCTTATACTTACTATATCTTATTCTACTATAAATCTTATACTTCTACTAGCTACTTTCTAAGCTTAAGTTTTAAGTTACTTATATATAGACGCTTAAAAAGCTTTATTAGTTCTTTTATACTAGAAGCTACTTTATATTTACTATATAGTTTAAGATTATTTAGTTTATCTAAGTAAGTAGTTAAAAAACTAGAACGTAGTTATATAGTAAGAGTACTAAAAGTTACTATAAGTATAATAATAATATATAATAAATAGATAACGTAAGTATTATAAAAAAAGTAGTAATAGACTTTTAATAGTTACTATAATAAAGTTTAAAAAGTAGTTACTATAGAATATAAAAGTAAAAGAGAGTATTACGCGTATATAAGAGCTAAAAATCTAATTTAGAAAGCTAAGTATTAATCTATTATACTATTATAACTTAGTAGAAGCTTATAAATCTTTCTTATTATACTATTAAGATAAGTAAAAACTTTAGAGATCTTTTTAGCTATATACTTATATTTATTAGCTATAATAATATAATACTAAACTCTAATATACTTAGTTTCTTAACTAGGTATTATTACTATCTAAAAACTTTTTAAAAGTTAAGTCTAAGAATCTCTTAAAAGTTAAATCTAAGAACTTCTTTAAGTTTATACTATTACTAAATAACTTTACTTTATTACTTAACTCTACTTTATACTTATTTAGTATAGTAGTATAGTACTCTTCTAGCTTTTTACTTAAATTTTTAATCTTTTCTTTATATTTATTACTATTATTACTCTTTTTATATAGCGTATTAATATCTTTAAGTTTATTATTATTAAGTTAAGGTTAGATTAGCTTAGGCTTACTTAGCTTATCTAGTTAGTAAATATATATAATAAGTAAATATAATAAACTTATTACTAATCTTTACTAGTTACTATTACTAACTCTATAAGCTTTAGCTAATTATATTAAGCTTACTATTCTTCTTTAGTAGCCTTTAACGTAAATATATTACGCTTAAATTTCTAAAGTCTAGCCTAGTATATATTATATATAATTTTTTTAATAATACTACTAAAACTATAAAAGTATAAGTAAGAGTAACTTTCTAAGAGCTTAGTTAATATTTCTACTTTTTAATCCTTCTAATCTATTTTATTAAGAGTCTTATTATATACCCTTTTACTAATTTAATATTCTAAATTATTTTATTTTTTATAAATAGTACTTAGAGTAAGCTCTAACTACTTAGCTAGTTATTATAAGTAACTATATATAATAATAACTTATAATAACTAACTACTTTTTAGCTCTCTAAAGCACTACTCTTTCTAATTCTTAAAATTTTTATTAAATCTTACTAGCTTAGCCTTCTTAGATATTACTTAATATTTAAAATTAGCCTCTAATCTAGTCTTAAGTACGTATTTTATAAAGTAATTAGTATCTTTAGCTTTTTTAATAACTAAAGATTCTTTAAATTATAGTATATTATAATTTTATTATATAATAGTAGTTAGTATATTACTTAAAATACTTTTAAAGAGTGCTTTAGAGTTTATAGAGTAGTTTTAATAAACTTCTAGACTTTAACTACGCTAGTAAAGCGTATATAATATCTTAGCTTTTTTACTTATCTAGCTTTATTACTATTAGTATAAGTTATAATAAAAAAATATAAGAATTACTTTAGTAAGCGTCTTTTACTTAGCTCTTTTAAAGTTAAGTAAAATTAATATCTTAAGTAGAAGTAGTAACTCTTTAGGCTTAGGCGTATTAATAAGTTTAATCTTAATAGTAGCTATACTAAAGATATAAGAATAAGCTATAATAAAGTTATAAAGTAGAATCTTAGATATAAGTTATAATACTAAAGTTAGTAGTATAGCTAATAAAAAATTATAGGCCTTATTATTACTATATAGCCTATACTCTCTATAAATATACTAGCGCCTTTTCTAATTTTACGTTATAATTTACTTAGCTAAACTAAAAATTATTATATTAACTTATAAGTACGCTTATATAAAAGCGCATTACTTATTCTATATCTATACTAGATATTATAATTTATTATTATATACTTAGCTATATACTAGTTATATAGTTAACTTTAAGCTAAATATACTAGCGTATAGCTACTAGACCTTATATTTCTTAAAATAATTAATTTTTTACTAATACTATAACTAGCTTCTCTAAAAAGAGTTATATTATTTTAAAACTAGTTTTATTTAAATAAGTAAGTTACTAGCTTTTATAATAGTAATTATTATATTTTTTTATTATACTTTACGCGTTATATACCTATAAAACTAGTACTAAGAGCTAATTATACTAGTAAGAACTTTACTTTACTATCTAAAAACTTTACTTATCTAAATTTCTTATATATTACTTTTAATATTACTTTACTATACTTTATAATATTACATTTTTATCTAGTACTCTTAATAACTATACTTTTATAAACTTTAATTTTATAATATTAATAATAGTAAAAACTAAATAAGTTTTATACTATAAACTTTAGACTAGTAGTAAAACTCTTTATAAGGCCTTTACTATAAAAGCTACTTACTAACTTACTATTACTAGTAAAATTAGAAAGCTTTACTACTATAAACTAGGTAGTATATTATTATAGTTATCTATTATATATATATACTTATAGTTATTAGCTACTACTCTCTATAAGATTAAGAAGTACTAGAAGTTAACTAAGCTACTTATCTTTAAGCTCTTCTTTTAGTACTTAGTTAAGAAAATAGTGTAAAACTTTTAATCTAATTTCTAGTTCTAAACTACTACTTTTAGTATACTTTAAGAGATAGCTAAAGCTTTCTTAGTTAGTTAGTTTAAGAGTATATATTATTACTATTTTACATAATAAATACTAACTATAGTAGACTTAAATATAAACGCTATTTATATAAAGAGAGTTACTATATATTAAAAAGATACTTATTTAAAGTAAAAGTACTAAAAGAAAGTAAAATAAATTATTAGATAGATTTAAGCATTTAAGTAAAACTTAAGTATTATAGTAAGTAAGACTTAAGCGTTATAGTAAGTAGATACCTAAAAGTAGAAATCTTAATATAACTACTCTATATATATAATAAATTTCTATAATAACTATACTTATAGTAATTATACTAACTTTTAATTTCTTTAAATAATTAAACTTATATTACGTTTAATATAGTAACCTAACTAATACCTATAGTCTATATAACTATAACTTAACCTATACTTAGTACTAGTATATAAAAATTAAGTATAGGCTTAGGTAGGGGTAGGGTCTTATATAATATAACCTAACCCTAACTTAACCTATACCTATTTACTAGTCTACTTTAGATCTATAAGTATATTAGTATCTTTAAAGCTAACTTTAAAGAATAAGTACTAAATATAAGCTTTTAGTTTAGCTACTTCTTTAAGAAAAAAGAGTTTTATAATACTCTAGTCTCTAAACTATAATTATAATATATAAATACTAATACTAAGATCTTTTTTTTTTATAGCTACTTCTTTAACGCTCTATATAATATACTATTTAAAAACTTAGTTATTAGCTTTACTTAATACTCTTTAACGTTAATATATTTTTCTCTTCTAAGTATAATAAAAAAAGTAATATTCTAAAAGTAAGAAGAATATATAGAGTATAGTAAAAAACTTCTAAAAGTTATTATATAATAATAATATCTTTAAAAGTATATATAAATACCTTTCTAATAAGTAATAGTATATATATAGCTTCTATATTTACCTCTTAAGCTATATATTTAATATAGTAGCTTATTCTTTATATAAGATATCTTATAGCTATACTATATTAGTATTATATAGCTAAAAATTTACTATTCTTTTAAAAAAGTTTTAGTATTCTTTTAGCTAAAAAGCTATTATAGCTTACTTAGTAATAGCTTACTATAATAATATAGCTTTTAGCTTTTATCTTAATAATTATTAAATTAAATACTATATTTAAAGTAATTACTACTTACTTTTAGCTCTAGCTAAGCTTACTAATATATAATACTCTTAGTTAAGTAAAAATATAAAGCTTATTTCTAGCTAAGCTAACTTATTATTATAGATACTTATTTTAATATTTCTACTAGTATAGTACTAGTAGCTAGTACCTACGCTAGTAGAACTTAATACTTTAGTATACTTTAAACTTTAAGTTTAAGAGCTCTCTATAAAGCTCTTTCTCTATAGTAAGTTTCTAGTAATATATCTTTAATAATTAACTATCTAATCTAAAGTATTATTAATATAAACTTACTATTACTTCTTAAAATAAGTTCTAGTATAGGCTTATTACGCGTACGCTTTATATAGGCGATACGCCTATTAAAGTAGTATACTTTCTACTTTCTTATTATAACTAAAGCTACTAAAACTCTAATAATAACTCTATAAGTAGTATAAAAAGTAGTAGTAGCTTTATAGCCTATCTAAACTAGCTAGCTTAGTAGATAACTAAAGTAAGTAATATACTTAGTAGTTTTTAATAGTCTTTAAATATAGCTATTAAATCTAGTAAATTATAACTTTAGTTCTTTATAAATACGTTATATAGATCCTAAAACGCGTTACGTTTAGAGTTCTAATTTTATTATCTATTATAAGTTTAGAGCTCTCTAGTTAAGTATATATACTTACCTCTTATTAATAAGTTTAATAAGTCTAATAATAATATAAATAAGCTTTTAAATAAGCTTTTAATTAAGAAGAGTATTAACTTTAAGATCTTATTTTTTAAGAGTAAGAGTCTTATAAATAAAGATAGTAGTAATTAGAATAAAGATAATAAAGAGATAGAAGAAGAACTAAAGTATAAAGAATAGATATATAGGAAGCTAAACTCTAAGTTTACTATACTTTACTACTTCTTATTAATAAAATACTCTTTTATTATTTAAGACTTTACTATTCTTTACTATTTTAAGTATAGAAATAGTAAACTAGTTAAGTATATAGTTTTCTATTATAATAATTAAGATAATAAAGACGCTAATTCTAATAATACCCTAGTATAGGTTAGTAATAAAGATAAGTTTACTACTTTAGTTAAGTAATACCTTAGTAGCTAGTTTACTACCTTTTATAAGTATATTAATTTTAAGAGTACTATATATAATAACTTTACCTTTATATAAGATTATACTAAATAAGCTAAGGCTACTACTAATAAAGCTATATAAGCTAAGACTATTACTAAAGAAAAGATTATTAACTATAATAAAAAGTTTAATAAAGTAGTAGAAGAGATTAAATAAGCTAATGCTAAGAACTTTAAACTAGATAAGAAGCTTAAAGAGGCTAAATATAAAATAGCTTTTATTTTTAAAGTATTTAAGATATATAAATAGTAAGTAGAAGCTAAGTACTAAAGTAAAAATACTTATCTTAATAAAGCTAGTAAAGCTATAAAGTATTTTTACTAAAAGTATAATAATATACTTACTTAAGCTATAGAAGCTAAATAGAACTTCTAGGCCTTATAATAGGCTTAAGAAGAAGTACCTAAGATATATAATAAATTTAACCCTTTAGATAATAATAATAATAAAGATAATAATAATAAAGATAAGTATAAAAATAAGAGTAAAGATAAAAATAAAGATAAAGACTACTATAAGTATTCTCTTATACTAGAGCTACGTAGTTAGAGATAGATATCTATTATAACTAATTATTTTATATATACTAACTATACTAACGCCTCCTCTAATAGCTACTACTTAAACGTAAAGAAATATAAAAGTACTACTAAAGAAGATTTAGAATAATAGATTACTATAGTATAGATAAAGCTATATTACTTATAAGTAATATTCTTAGATAAGTAGTTTAAGATTAAATATACTTATAATTATATAGTAGACTCTACTTATAAAGCTATCTACTATTATAGTCTAGTAGACTTAGAAAATCTATATAATATACTAAAGGCCTTCTTTAATAACCTCTACGCTAACTTTAGTATTAATAATAAAGAAGTATATACTATAAACTATATTATAGCTAGAGCCTATAAGTAGAAGGATATACTTTTAAAATAATAAATAGCCTAGTTTAATACTATTACTATTAATACTAAGCTATTAGCTATATAGTAATATTTCTATACTATATATAATCTTAATAATAAGTATAAGGCTATAGTAGTAAATAATAGTAGTAATAAAACTAAAGACTAAATAAGCTTTATTAAGTATTTATAATAAATTAAAGCTAACTAGTTTACTATATAAGGTAATAAGCTTAAAAACACCTACTATAGTAGTAATAAAGCGTAGACTATAATAGGCTCTTTAACTACTATAAATAGTAGTAGAAACTAAGATACTACTAAGAGTAGCGCTAGTAAAGTAAACTTATATTATTATCTTTTTAAGTAGTTTAAGCTTATTAAAAAGAAGTACTACTACTATTACTACTTATAGACTAGTTATATACTAAATAAAGTAGATAGCGTAAGTAAAGCTAAGTACTTACTAAAAAGTAAGTTTATAGCGCTTTTTTACGCTAAAGACTTTACTACTTTTACTAAAGAGTTAGAAGTAGCTACTATACTTAATAACTTAAAAAACTAGATATTTTTAGTATAAGTTATAACTAGAGACTATTAGAATATATATATAAAATTAAAGCTTATATAGCTAAGCTTAAAGCTTAAGTATTACTTATATTATACTTCTCTATCTATATCTTTACTATAGCGTTAGAAAAGAGATACTAGGTTTATTACTAATAAGATATTATAGACTTAAGTATAATTAAAGTATTTAATCTAGGTAAACTAAGACTCTTACTAAGATAACTACTATACTTACTATAAATAAAGTTTTAATACTATATTACTAGTAAAGATAGTAACGTTAAAGCTAAAGTACTACTTAATAGTAGCTATATAAGATAAGTAGTAAACGTAAAATTTATCTAGTAATATAAGCTAGAAATAATACTTATTAAAAAGCCTATTTATCTCTAACTTACTAATAGTAAAGTTATAAGTATAATAAATTATATAGCTAAGATTAAGAGTTAAATAAGTAACTATATTACTAAAAACTAGATATAAGTTACTAATATTACTAGCTATAACCTTATATATAGATAACTATAGTTAGAGCTCTATAATCTAGTTACTTACTAGTCTAACTATATCTTCTTTTTTAACTCTACTTATTATATAGTAAACTATCTCTTTTATAAGTTACTTATTAAGCTTATATATAATAAGAATAGATATAGTAAAGCTTATATATATAAACCTAAAGCTAGTAAGTATATATATTTTATCTTTACTAAAGCTATAATTACTATAAGTAAGTATAATAAATACGCTATTACTTAGATATTCTTAGAATAATAGACTAACTTAGAAAAAGAAAATAAAGAAGTACTTTTTACTAATATCTTTACTACTAACTACGCGTCTATTACTATAGATAACTTTAAGAAGTTTTATAAAAAACTTAACTAAAGCTATACTACTATTAAAGAACTTAAAAAGCTTATACTAAAGATACTATATAAAGTTATTAATACCTAGAACTCTTAAGAAGTATATACTTTACTACTATTATACTTTAGTATTAACTATAAGATCTTTATAATACTAAGTATTAACTTACTATATAAGAAGGCCTATAAGCTAAGAAGAGAAGATATAATTACTTTAAAAGCTTACTTTAATAAAGAGCTATATAAAGGCTTTATATATCTTAGTACTTTACTGTATATAGTACTAGTACTAGTAATTAAGAAGCTAAGTAGAAGTCTCTATATCTATATTAACTACTACTAACTAAACGCTATTATAATTAAGGACTATAATACGCTTTTAAAGATTAGTAAAATATTAGTATATCTTAATAAAGTATAAGTATTTTCTAAGTTTAATATTATAGCTACGTTTAATTATATCTATATTAAAGAAGGTAATAAAGAAAAGATAGCTTTTATTACTTACTTTAGCCTCTTTAAGTATATTATTATATTTTTTAAACTATATAATACTCTAGGTTTATTCTAAGCCTTTATTAATAGCGTACTATATAAGTACTTTAATAATTTCTATTTAGTATATTTAAATAATATCTTTATATATAGTAAATATAAAGAAGACTATATAGAATACTACTTAAAAGTACTCTACTACCTCTATAATACTAGCTTATAAAGGTATAGGATCCTAAAAGAGATAAGATAAAAGTAGTTAAATACTAATTAAGTAAGATACTGCGTTAAGGCTTAGCTAAGCCTTACGTAGGGTCTATATAGCTAAATACTAGCGTAAGGCTAGTAGCTTAGTAAGGAATATAAAATAATAATCTATTATACTACTCTCCTCTCTAAAAAAAGTAGTTCTATTACTTTTTAAATATAAGAAAGAAACTTAATACTTTATATTATTACTTTAGACTACTATTAGGTCCTTTTCCTAGGACCTTACTTCTAAGATCTATCTATTTTATCTTTATTAGTATACTTACTAGTATTTAATATATCTCTACTAGTATACTAGGGCTTAATTACTATTATTAGTTATATAATTATTTACTCTTAGTAGAGGCTTCTATATAGTGCTAAAAGTACTTTTAAGTATATTAGCTTATTAGAGTATAGTAATATTTATTATAGTTATATTACTTAGCTACTAAGCAGCTATAAGCTTATAGCTATCTATTTACTAGATATTTACTAGCTAATAGCTTACTATACTACTTAAGTCTCTAGCTACTAAATTTAGCGTCTTTAATATAGTTACTATAAGAGTAGTAATATATATTATAGTAAAGAGTTAAGTATTAGGTAATAAGCTACTATAATAGTTAGTAGAGATACTTTACTTAATTAGTATAAGTAATAAGTTACTATTAGAGTATAATATAAGCACTTACTACGTAACGTCTTACTTAATATATATATTAACTAGATTCTCCTATAAGCTTTATTATTAGTAGCTCTTACTTACTAGTTAATATACTAAACTTTTTATAAGACTTAGACTATTTAAAGTATACGTAGTAGTAATTATAAACTAGATCTATAGTATTAATAACATTAGTATATAGTTTCTAGCTTAGGTTATTAAGTCTTTTTAAGTAGTTAGCCTATTTAATAAAATACTATAGTAAGCCTTTTTAGTACTTATCTATAGAGTTTTACTTAGTTATATTTATCTATAAGTCTAAGATTATTTCTATAAAGTAGGCTATATTATTATTAATATCTAGGTCTACTACTTTAACGTAGCCCTTAAGGTTATAAGATTATCTTAGTAGTAGTATATTATTAACCTTATATAGTAGCTATAAGTAGAATATATTATAGATATAGTAAAGGCCTTATAGTAGTTTTAGCTTATAGGCTATATTATTAATAACTTAGATAATCTTATAAAGTCTATAATTCTTAAAGTTAAGTAATATATTTAGGTAAGTAGTTTTAATATTACGTATATTAAGTATAATAAAATTACCTCTTTTAAATTTAGAAGCTAGAAGCTAAGTATTATTAGTATATTTAGCTTACTTAGTATATACTTATTAAAGACTATTATAAAAGTGCTTTCTTAGCTTATTAATCTTATTAGTAAGTATATTAGTATTAAGTTAATTATACTAAGCTAGTATAGAAAGTATTTTATTAAGGGGCTTTACTAGTTCTAGTCTTAATTATAGTAAGTAGCTTTTAGTTACTTTAAATAGTAATATACTTATACTTAAGCTTATAGATAAGTTAGCCTTAAACTCTACTATTAGTAAGAATAGTACCTAGTTATCTTACTTATAATTAATATAAGCTTAAAAGTACTATTTAAGATACGCGTTAGCGTTCTCTATTTAGCTATCTAATTTAGAGTAAAAAGTAGTTAATAGCTTTAGCTAGGTACTAATCTTTTAGTAAAAATAAGTTTAGAAATATAATATAAATTACGTACCTTAATTACTAATAATAGACTTAAGGTACTTTTTCTCTCTCTAGATAAATTCTATAAAAGCCTTTATAAAAGTATTAACTTTAAAATTAACTACTAAAATAAACTTCTTTTTTTTTAAGAGCCTATTAATAATAACTAAAATATTAGTATAAGTTTAGCTATTATTAGTATAGGCTAGTAAGTAAGTAATATAGTCTATTAAGATATTAGTCTAGTAGTAATTAAGTATAAGTAGTAAGTATAAGAGGCTATACTTACTTTCTTAGCTAGATTTAATATAGTAATAGGTAAAGTATACTTATATATACTAAGTAATATTAGTTATTATATAAGGCTAGTAGTACTACTAAGTAATTTTAGTATAGCTCTTATACTTACTACTATATCTACTATATAGAGATTAGTAAGTAAGCTCTATAACTTAAGTCCTAAGATTATTATAGTTAGAGATATAAACTTTTCTACGTACGTATAAGATATTATTATAAAGTAAGTAGTTACTAAGCTTAAGTCTTAGTTACTACTTACTATAAATAAGCTTACTTAGTATATAATACGCTCTATCCTTCTTTATCTTTATAATAGCTTTAAGAGTTTTATTATATATATAAGTAGCTTTAATTTTATCTATAAGCTCTTTCTAAGATAATAGAGCTAGAGTTAGTAGTATAAGAGTCTTAAGTTTATCTATTACTAGTAGTAAAGTATAGAAGGTAAGTATAGAGATAGCTAGGCCTTCTAAGAAGTTATCTTCTTTACTAAGCTAATATATTATAAGCGCTATATTAAGGACTATATAATATATATTATAGTCTTAGTATTATATAAGATATATAGCGTAGTAAGCGTCTTCTTTAAAGTTAAAATATATAGTAGTAATCTTAGCTATTAGTTATACTACTAAGTTAACTTAGTTATTCTTAAGTATTATTTATACTTAATACTATTTTTATTTATTATTAGCGTCTATAAGTAAGTCCTAAGAGCGTTATATAAAAGTATTAGACTTAGTACTCTACTTACTAAGACGATATTTAATCTTAAAGTTAAACTCTACTAGAAATTCTACTTATTATACTTACTTTCTATTAAGCTATTTTAAAGTTATAAAGGTTTAGAAAGCTTAGTAATTAGATAGTACTTAGATAGTATCTTCTATATCTACTAGCTTAAACTACTACTCTTTAAAAGCTCTAATAATAGTAAAGAGCTCTTTATTATAAATCTTATAATTATACTCTACTAGATTTATTTTATATAATAAAAAAGCTACTAGCTAAAGTTCTCTATTTACTATCTATAAGAGTACTATAGTAGTAATAAAGTTAAAAGTATTAGTTTTTAACTAGGTCTTAAGATCTAAGTTAAAGTATACTAGTATATTAGTAAAGGTAAAAGCGTCTTTAAGTCTTTTAAAGGCTTATACTACTATACTATCTAGAGATAGTAAGAAAGATTTCTATATACTATCTTTAATAAGTTCTATTAGAGACTTTATAAAGCTACTAAAGCCTTTAATAAAGTAATAGTAAAAGTTTATAAATTCTAAAAATACTTATATATCCTTAACGTAGCTAAGTACTACTTAGTTAATAACTATTTTAATCTTAGCTAGGTCTATTTTAATACTATTAAAGGTAAAGATAAGGCCTAAGTACTTAACGCGCTTAGTCTTAAAGTAATACTTTATAAAGTCTAAGTATAAGCTAGCTACTTAAAGTTTATAGAGTACCTTAAAGATATATTCTTTATATTCTTCTTTATTCTTAGAGTAGATAAAGATATTATTAAGATAAGCTATATAGAAATTATTAAAGTAGTTTTTTAAAGTTTTATTAATAAAGGTTTAGAAGGTCTCTAGAGTATTATATAGTCTAAAAAGTATAATAAAGTACTTATAAAAGCTATACCTAGTTAGAAAAGTAGTCTTTTCTTTATCTCTTTTTTTAATCCTAACTATATTAAATACTATAATAATATCTACTAGGCTTATAATTTTTACTTTTACTATCTATACTAGGGTTTCCTTAATTACTAGTAGCGCGTTTTAATTCTTATACGTAATTAAATTTAATCCTCTATAATTAATATAGATTTAGAGCCTTTCTCTAAGCTTTTTAATAACTAGTACTAGTACTATATAAAGTAATATACTTAGTTATATAAATCCTCTTTCTATTATATTATTAATAAACGCTTTAATAGCTTAAGTCTTATTCTAAGATAAGCTATAAATCTTTAGGTATAAGATTCTAGATAATTTATTAGTTAGTAAAGTATAATTAACGTCTAGGTATTATAGAGAGAGCTTACTAGTAAGTAGTAGGTTAAATAAGTCTAAAATATAGTAGATAAACTTAAGTAGTATTACTTTAATATCCTAGAAATCTATATAAAGGCGTTTAAGCTTATCTATATACTTATTAAAGTTTACTTATATAACTACTACTAGTTAGGCTATCTTAGTAAATAAGTTAGTATTATAGTTACTATTATTAGTATTAAGTTCTTCTAGGCGTCTCTAGTTATAATAGTTAAGCTAGATAATACTACTAAGATTATAGGCTACTATATAGGACGCTATATATAGACTAATAATACTAATATTTCTAGAGAGTAGTTAAGTTTTACTATTAGTAAGTTTATTATTATATATAGTATCTAGTATTCTATATAATAAGTAGTTAAAGTAGTACTTAGTAGATCTAAAGTGCATTAACTATATATTACTAAACTTAAGTTCTAGTTAGTAATAGTCTATCTAGTTTATCTTTAGTATAATATTATATTTTCTAAAGTTAGTAATATAGTAGATTATTATTACTATATATAAGCTATACTTAATTAGAAGGTTAATAGCTTTATTTAGAGTATTAATAAGACTACTATCTATAAAGGTAAGCTTAATAGCTTCTATCTTTATAGTTTTAAGTTAGTACTACTTTACTTAATATTAACTTATAAAGTAAATACTTACGCTAGTATCTACTAGTATTATTATTTTAGTCTATCCTTTTAGTATCTCTATTAAGCTAGGAAACTTAAGCTATCTAGCTATACTAAGTTTTACTTACTTAATAGCTACTATAAAGATCTAATAATAATAAAGTATAGAAGTAAGTATACTTAATATAGTATATAGCTTAATAGTAGCCTTTTTAAGTTATTAATAGTATTCTATAACTTATTAAGTATATTTATAAGCCTTACGCTATTTAAGCTCTTAAGTATAATTTTCTCTAAAAGTATTTAAAAATATAAGTTATTAATAGAGTAGCTATTCTTATTAATAAGTACCTTATTAGGGCCTAGTTTAGGTTTAACTTCTTCTAGCTCTTTATCTTTATTATCTACTAATTAGTCTTTATTATAGTCTAGATTTATAGCGTTTAAGAATAAGATATAACTTAATAGCGTCTATACATTATCTTTATAAAGTATATTAGTATTACTTAAGTAATATCTAGCTTTACTATATTTAAAGTATTAGTTAGCTATATAAAGCTTATTACGCTATACTAGTATATAGCTTTATACTACTTTATACTTATTATACTACGTTATTATTTAAGTAGTAAGAGCTACGTATATAGTAGAAGTAGCTAGTACTTATATTATTATTATAGAAGTCTTTACTTTATTATATATACGCTTTAAGCTAATTTTAGTATTAAAGTAATCTTATACTTATACTTACTTTAAGAAGCTTATAAGGTTTTTACTAAGTATTACTCTTTATAAAGTACCTACTACTAAACTAGGTTATATAAAGTAGTAAGCGTACGTTAGGAAAACTTTAAGGTAAGCTAGTACGCCTATATACTCTATAGCGCCTAAAATAATCTTAGACTAGTAAGGTATACCTAGCGCTTTAGCTTACTATAAGGTTAGAATCTTAGCTTTAGGCACTTTTACGTAAGTAAGGCGCTCTTAGTACTACTAGCGTATAATATTCTTTTTATACTTACTATATATATATTACTCTAAGTATAAATAAAGCTTATTATATATATAAAGCCTAATATAATAAGTACCTTCTTAGTACTACTTATAGTACGTACGCTATATATATACTATAGGCTCTATATATTTCTTAAGTCTTAGCTACTTCTTCTACTAATTAGGCTAATTCTACTAATTATATATTTTATTTACGTTTAGTAGTATAGGTATAAGCTAGTAGCTAGAAATAGCTTAATTTAAAGTAATTCTATACTAAAAATATAATAATATTATATATTTATAGCTATAATTATCTTACTCTAGCTTAGTCTAGTACTCCTCTATTAGCTCTATAGTTATAACTAGCTTATCTACTCTACGTACTTATACTAATACTTTCTCTATATTATCTTTATCTAATACTAAAGATATTAACCTATTTATAGCTTTATATATTAAAGCTTACTTAGATAAGAACTTTTTTTTTACGTCTTTACTCTATTATTACTTAAGAGCTATAACCTCTAGTAGTATATCTTACTTTAAAGTAAGTATATATAGAATTATCTTTAGTTTTAAGAGCTATTTAGTCTATAAGCGTAGTATAAACTCTAAGAAAACCTTATAGTATTAGCGCTTATCTTCTAGTATATATTAAGTATATACTATTATATTATTATTATAGTCTAATATATTATCTACTAACTTACTACTACTAGCTATACTATCGCGCTAGTTAAGTAATATATTATCTATACTAGTGCCCTTACGCTTAGTATTTATTATACTTTCTTTATCTCTATCTTATATAAATAGTAGAAGTTTAACGTTCTTACTCCTAATAAGGCGTTAGCTAATATAATATAAGATTAAGTAAGTATAAAAAGTATTAATTAATACTAGTACTAGCTTAGGTCTATATACTCTTTATTACCTAACGTTATATAATAATTACCCTAGTTAAAAAGATAGTAATCGTCTTTATTTACCTCTCTATCTAGATACTAAGCTAACTTTTTCTCTCTAAGTTATATTATACCTAATTATACTATACTAAGATATAGATAATATAATAGTCTTCTTAATCTCCTTCTTAATTATTCTCTAATATACTATCTATTCTACTTATTTACTTTTATCTTATCTATATTAAGGGCGCTAGTTAAGAGTAAACGCTAGTACCTATAGCTAGTCTTTATTAATCTTAAACTACGTATAAGTATACTTAGTAGGAAGACCTTTATTAATAGTAAGTATAGTTAGTATTACAGCGCTAACCTAAGTAGGCTTATACTTACTACTACTACTATATAGAGTATTAGCTAACCTACTACTAGTTAAAGTATATAGCGCTTAAGTAAGAGAGCTCTATTAAATTAAACCTACTATAGCTTATCTTAGAGGTAATTATATAAAAAAGACTAACTTCTTACTAAGTTCTTAGAATAACTACTAAGATAATTTTAACTACGCTAGAAAGCCTATTATAATGCTAAGTCTAAGTGTATTAAAGTTAAATAATAGATATAAAGGTCTAGAGCTAAAGTTACCTTTTACTAAAATATCTATAAAGTTAACTACTAGTCTAGTAAGTATAAGTCTAATAAAACTACTATAGCTATTAGGTAATATAAAGGGTTAAGCGCTAATCTTACTAGTACCTAGCCTACTAAGTCTTCTAATTAGTTAAGTACTAGTAGCACTTAAGTAATTATATATAACTTATAGTAAGTTAAGCTTAAGTAGGTTAACTTTAGGCTATATTATCTAGTCTTTCCTTAGAATTATTAGCTATATTCTATAATAGCTAAGCTATTTATAAAGCTATAGAGTAGGTATAAGTAGCTATATATTAACTTATTAGTTATTAAACGTAATAGTCTTAGGAACTACTAATAGCTAGCCTAACCTCTTACTTAATATAATAAAGTTAGTACTAGATAGTATACTAACTACGTTTATTATAGTAGCTAGAGCCTTACTCTTATCTTCCTTAATACTATATTAGTTAAGAAATAGGTTCTTTACGTCTATACTATTATTATATCTTTAGATATAGTATCGTAAGTTAGTATTATTTAAGTTCTCTTTTTAGTTAATATAGTTAGGATTTACTTTATTATAGCGTTTAGAGAGTATACTATATACGCTAAAGTTATAGCTAAAAAAGTATACTTAGCTAAGGTACTAGTACTTAAGTATTTTCTAGATATCCTTATTAAAGTTATAGATAGCTAGTTCTTCTAAATTAAAGATAGCTTATGCTTAGCTAACGTAAGGTAAGTTATCTAATATAGGCTATTTATCTTTATAATCCTTAATAAGTTATATAGAGAGTATAGTAGCCTTATTAGTTAAGAATATACTATAGCCTAACTTTTTGTCTAAGAAGTAGCTTATTAGGATAAACCTCTTATTAAACGCGCTCTTATATCTAATCTTAGCGTTATTCTATTATCTAATTACTTTAATAATCTCTTAAGTATAGGTAGTAACTCTATCTATAATTACTTTAGGTACTTTAGTTTATATAGAGGCCTTATTCTTTAAGTTAACTATCTTATTTAAGTAAGGTAGGATAGCGCTTATAAAAGAGTAATTAGTAGACGTTATAAAGCTAGACATCTAAATATAGTTAGTAAGTATAAATACTAATTAATCCTTATATTACTAAACCTATTAGATAATTATAATAAGATTCTTATCGCTTAATATTAAGTCTTTACTAGCGTTATTATCCTTAATATAGTCGCTAAAGCTAAGATTATCCTTAGTATACTAGCCTTACTTAGTTATTATCTAATTATCTAAGTTATCCTTAAAAATACTTAGTAGGTTATAGGCTATACTACCTACTTAGTTAGTTAAGTTAGGCTATAGGCTTAAGTATTAACACTCTTATTTAACTTATATAGGGGCTAGTCCTACTTATTCTTTATTAGTAGAAGATTCTCTACTATTTATAAAAATACTAGTAAAGTTAGTAAATAATATAAGTTTAGGTATATTCTTAGAAAACTTTATAAATAGTTTACTCTTACCTATAGCTAGCTAGTTAGCCTTATTATCTTTATCCTAACTTCTAAAAGTTATACTTACTAAGTACTCTATATTAGCGTAGTTATTACGTAGTTAAACGTTACTAGTGTTATTCTACTTAGATCTAATTAGCTTAGTAGTATTACTAGTATCTAGAAAGATTACTTAACTATCTTTATAGAGTAGCTTAGCCTACGTTAGTTAGAGTACCTTAAAGTAGCCTCTATTATCTTAGAAATAGCCTAAGACTACCTTAATATCTAATAGTATAAGAATAGAACCTATACTATTCTCTTTTTACTAAAAGAAGTTATCTTACTCTATCTTAAGACGCTTATAGGTAGCTAGCTATTTATCTTATATATATCTAGCTCTATAGAGCAGCGTATAGCTAAATATAATACTAAATATAACTTAGCTATTTATATTTAGTATAAAGTAAAAGTTACCTATAAGTTAATAGACTTTATAGATTAATTCTTTACTATTAAAAATAGTAGGCTATTACTTTACATATATCTCTTACTTAATACTACTACTCTTCTATATAGCTATAATCCTACTAACTACGTTATTAGATAGGTAAACGCCTACTTTAGGTATATTACTTTAGGTAACTACGCCTAAAAAATTACTAAGGTATAGTATACTATTAAAAAGTTATATATCTATACCTAATAGTAGGTAAGCCTATATTATATTTAAGTAATTATTTATTAAGTTAAATTAGCGTAGAGTATAGAAGCTTATAATGCCTAACGTTATATTATTTAAAGAGAAGAGCTAGGCTTTAGTTAAGTAGTAAGCTTTAAGTACTAAAGTAGGTAATAAGATTACTACTAGAAAGTTATTATTAAAGTACTAGCTAGGTTTATCTAATATAGGAACTTAAAGGAGTATTATAATAGATACTACTAGCTAGCTATCTACTAGTAGTAGTAAGCGTAAAAGTAGTTATAATTAAATATAGTTAATTAGTTAATATTATTATAAAGCGAAGTTATAGAAGAATAGCTAAAGTTATACTATTTACTAAGACCTATAATAGACCTTAGTACTATATTTATACTTTTAACTCAGCTATTATTAGTACTATTCTCTATTATTTATACTAAATAAGCTATTACCTAAACTCTAAACGCCTAAATTAAAAAACGCTTAGTTACTTACTAACTACTTTAAATAATACATAGGCGCGTCCTTCTTTATAGGTACTAGTATAGTATTATCTACTATCTTTATTAATCTTAGTAGTAGTATTATTTCGTTAAACGCTTTAACTAAATCTAGGTTAATATTATTCTTTTAAATCTATTTATTATACTAAAGACCTTAACTTTCCTATTTTATATAGTACTACACACCTAGTATCCTTACTTAGCTAACCTATATAATTTAGTAATCTAAGATACATTTAACTACGTAAAAAGCTCTTTACTTATTATTTTACTTATTATCCTTAAGCCTTAGTTATTCTAGTATTAGCTAATTATATAGGTTATCTAGATTAAAGCGTTTAAGGTACTTAATATTAATAACTAAGTAAATCTTCTATAAGGTTAGTAAGTCTAACTCTACTACGTTATTACTAATAACTTTCTTAACTAACTAAAGACTATTATATTATTACTTAACCTTATAATACTTATCTAGTATAGTATAGCCTTTATAAAGTTAGATATATACTAGGTTACCTAGCTCTAAGTGCAATAGCTTATAGAGTTAGTTATACTAAGTCTTTATTTATATAGTAGCGTATATAATTACATCTTAGGCCTCTTTTTATATAACGTTACGTTTAGTAATAAAATCTATTATTAGTTAATCTATAGGTAAATCTTCTAATAACTTTATACTATAGACGATCTTATTAGATAATAGCTCTATTAATACGCTAATTAAATTATTTAATACTTACCTAAGATAGAGAAGGATAGTAACCTAGCCCTACTTCTTATAGGTAATATAGAACTTAATAGTAATCTTAGCTATCTAGACTATTCTCTCTAACTATCTATCTATCTAAGAGTAGTAAGTAGTAAATATTAAAATCTTAACACTAAAGTCTTTAAAGATACCTCTCTAAAGTCCTCTAATAAACTTAAAGTCTTAGTCTATAATTATTACTACTAGAACACTTTAGTCTATTAATACTTCTATAAGAGGACCTACCTATTACTTACCTATCTATATCTTTTTTCTAAAGATAAATATATTCTTCTTTAAGAACTTATATATCGCTATAAGATATTAGTTAAATCCTTTATCTATTAGTAAGTCTATAAAGTTAAGCGTAACTATATAGAATAGAATAGGTAGACTTAATATAGGCTTTAGTTCTCTATATAGCTAATATTAGTAAGTCTAATTTAGTCTATATATCTTATATTAGGTAATATATATATCTAGGTATTTTATAAGGCCTCTAATATAATAGTTCTATTAGATTATATTATACGCTTAGTAGAAACCTATATAGAAATATTAGTTATATATTAGCTTAAATACGTCTCTTATAAGCGCCTTTAGGATTACTAGCTTAAGTTATCTATCTAATAAGTTAATATAATATAGTAATTTATCCTTAAGTATAAAGAGAATAAGTATATTTACTATATTAGTAAAATCGCCTAATAGTTAGAGGATTACTAGTATATTTACCTAATACTTCTCTTATTAATACGCTTTAAATAATTAAGCTTAAAAAGTTAGCTTAATATCTACTATAGTAATATAGTAGGCTAGTTAGTTCTATATAGCTTTAACTATTATTCTATAGTATAAGTTAAGGTATAACTCTCCTAATACGTCTATCTTCTTATTATTTAGGTTAGTTATTATACTCTTAAGTTATAATAGTATATTAGGTATAATATATTACTATCCTAAAATATAGCATATAGTAAGTTAAAACTATAATAAATATTATAAAGCTCTAATAAGAGCTATATTAAGCTTATCTATAGCTAAGCTAGTTAGGCTAGTCTAAGTAGTAATACCTATTATTATAGCGTAGTTAGTTAATACTATAGCTAGTTTATTATTAGGCGTAAATTTAATTATATAGCAGACCTTCTATATCGTCTAGATAAGGTATACTACTTCTAGCTCTATTAAGTAATATCTACGCTTTACTAGTAATAATATCTTTAATAAGAAAAAGATAGGTTTAATATCTCCTAGCTTAACCTCCTTAGGCTTTATTATATCGCCCTTAATATAGTAGACTATAACTCTAAATCCTCTCTTTTTAGAGGCGTTAACTTTTATAAATAGCTATTAGTTTAGATAGAAGTAAGATAGGAAGCGCTTATCCTTAAACGCTATCTATAAAGCTTAGTAAAATATTTATAAGTCTTTCTAATCTTATAGCACCTTAGTTAACTTAGTATAATTAGCCTTTACGTATCTAGATAGTAAGGCCTTTTTAAGTAGCTTAGTCTTCTTTTTCTATAAGGGCTTAGCTAACTAGTAGTAATATATAACATATTACTAGAGCTATCTAGTTATCCTAAAGTATATCTCTAAGTCTACTAATATAGATAGAAATACTAAGCTACTAATAGTAGATATCTTATCTTCTAGCGTATATATACTAAATACGTTAACTTATTAGCTTAGGAGAATAAGTAATAAGAAACCTAAATAGGCCTTTAGTCTACTAAAAGTAAAATTACGCTTATTTAGTACTATAAAAAGTTATCTTAAGTAGCTAGTATATTCTACTAACTACTTACTTACTACTAGTATATTATTAATATATCTTTAGGCGAACTTACTATATCTAGACTCTCTAATAACTTTATTAGTTTATCTCTACGCGTATAGAGGTGAATTATAGAAACCTATTAGAGTAATATTATACTACTTAAGTCTATAGTGTAAAGATATAGTAACCTTATATTAGTTTTCTTTAGCTAACTAAAACTAGTAAAAGTAACTTACTATATCTACTACGCTAAGAAAAGACTTCCCTTATATTTATTTAAATAACGTATCTATTAGTAGAATTAAGTAGCTATTACGTATAGTAATCTTATTAAGTCCTTAGATATTAATAATTAGTTATTCTTTTCTAACTAGCTTACTCTTTAAAAGAGTATTATAATATATAATAAAGATAGAGAACTAAAAAGGTATATTACCCTATAACTAGCTTATCTTTCTAACTTTATATAGTTAATTATATAACTTATTAACTATCTCCTTCTCCTTTAGGCTAAGAGAGTAATTATAGTAAGCTAGCTTTACTCTAACTAATTTCTAATTACTAACTAGTAGTATACGCAGCTAGTCTTCTTTAGGCAGCTTAACTATCTTACTATTATTAGTAAAGAGTATAGTAAAATCTAGTACTAGCTTATTAAGTATCTAAGCTATACTCTCTTCGCCTTATATAATAATTCTAAAAGCTCTTTTCTAAGTATTTAAAGCAGTTATTATTAATTTAGTTAAATCTATAGTAGTAGAGCTATTATTATAGTTAGCTTAAGTTATTACTAAGTACTCTACTACTAGCTAGTCGTATAGGCTAACTAAATACTACCTACGTTTATCGTATTAATAGTTAATAAGAGCTACATCTAACTCCTACCCTACTTACTAAAGTAGCGCTTAGTCTATTACTATAGTATAATATTTATCTAGTAACTATACTACTCTATTATAGTTAAATCTACTTAATTACTCTATAACCTAACTCTTAGGCTAGAGTACTTCTTTACTAAAGGTATTAAGAGTAAATATATAATAGATAGAGGTATTAACTAATTATATATAAAGTCCTCTATTAATTCTTAGTTACCTATTAGTAAATATAAAGTTAAATAAGTATAGCTTATCCTAGAGTAGGCTATTAGCTTTACGTACTTTAACTAGTATAGTAACTATACTATAAGCTAGTAGACGTATAGAATTAGTAGTATAAAGTATCCTTCGTACGTAGTAGTTACTCTTAGCTTCTATATTTAATAGTACTACTAATCTATTATATAACTGTATTATAAGTATTCTTTTATATCTATTAACTATAAATCTATATAGGATAATAATATCTAAACTAAGTAATAACCTTATAGGTAGATACTCTATAATATAAGCTTTAATTATTATTTTCGCTTTTACTTTTATATAACGTCTATCCTTATTATATATACTAAGTATATATAGGTTAACTACTATAAACTCTAGTATTTTAACTTATCTATTCTTAACTCCTTTAACGCCTACTTATTTAATTATTTACTTAATTTTAATATCTAGCTTCTATTCTATAAGCTATTTATAGTTAATTAAAGTTATAACATTACTTAAGTTAGGATATATCTAGTTAAGTATCCCTTCCTCTAATAGTCCTCCCTAAATAGTAATATAGTCTTACTTCTTAAAGTCTAAGCCTATACTTAATAGCTAGATAGCTAAGAGAAAGACTATAGGCCTAATAGGCGTAATAGTAGGTAATACTTTAGTAGACTTAGGTAGCCTAATCTTCTTTTTACTATATTTAGGAATATAAGTATATAGCTTATTATTTAAGTTAAAGGTCTCCTTATACTATTAATATGCCTTCTTTATAGACGTACTATTAACCTTTATAAAGTATACTCTAGCCTATATAAAATTAGTTAAGATAATATTATCTATTATTAGGTTATTACTATCTCTATTATTATTATTAATTATCTAATCCTTAGTTATACTATTATCTATAAGACTTATCTAAGACTACGTATATTTATATCCTACCTAGAAGGCTTTTTTATTAAGGTTTTATTAGTTAATATCTACAGCGTTAAAAGTAAAAGGTTTTATTAGTTTAGTATCTTATCTCTATATAAGCTTACTAGTAAACTCTCTTCTAAGCTATAGTAGTTAGTTTCTAGCTATTATTACTAATAGCTCTTTTATTAATAGTAAAGTAGCTTACTATAGCTAGTTACGACTTTAGTTATTTAATTACTAACTTTCTTAGCTAAAGTTATTATTATTCTAGTTATTATTATAAGTATAGCTTTATTAATATTCTTAGTAAGTTATCCTATTAAAGTAGTTACTACCTAATAAAGCTCCCCTCTAAGACGAATTAGAATACTAACCTTATATATTATAGCTACTTAACTAGTTTCTTATACTAGGCTATTAGGCCCTAGTACCTATACTACTACTAATATAGATTTAGGTAAGAGTAGACTATATATCTTACTTATTAACTATAGCTTATATAAAAAAGGCTATATCTATTATTACTATAAGTTAAGAGATAGAGTCCTATAATAGTAGATAGATTCTATTCTACATAAAATTAAGCTAAGTTATTATATCTAGTATCTCTACTATTTTTATATTTCTAATAATAGCGTAGATATATAGTCTAGCTTCCTTTCTTACTTATATATCCTCTAATAAGAATAATACTTTTATAAGTCTTTCTATTACTTTCTTAAAAGGTAGATAAAAGTAATTAATAAGTAGCTATTCCTATTAACTAAGTCCTAGAGTATATTATAAGGTATTCTTCTTAGTATTAGATAGTAATAAATACTAGTTAAGTGTATTACCTTAGAAGTATTATACAATCTTTAGCTTAACGTCTTACTTAGCTTTATTACTTTACGTAGCTATAGCGTTACGTAGTTAGTTAAAGAAGATAAATATATCTTATATATAAGTATCTAATCTAATATAGACTACTAAACTTTTACTTATAAATAAGTCTAGGTTAGGCTAGAAGAAACTAACCTTCTATATCCTAAACTATCCTATACTATAGTTACCTAAAGTAATAACTAGTACAGCCTAGAGTAAGGCCTATAATTCTTATATAAAATAAGTAAAGAACTATACTATCTAGTCTAGTATTATAGTTAGCTACTCTTATTCTTACTTAACTTCTTCTATATTAGACTAAAGTAGTACGCTAGCGCTACTACTACTACTAGTTACTCTACTTAGTAGTATATTTATTAAGTTTAGTTAACGTTACAGCTTTAAAGTAGTCTATAAGTATATATAAAGAATAACTTTCTTTACTAGAAGTAGAGGTAGGTAATATTTAGACTATTAATATAGTAAAAGAGTAAGTATAACTTACTTAAAATATCTAAGCGCTATCCTACTACTAAAGACTTCTTAGTAGTTATAACTATTATTAATAGTATAGTATAGTAGTACTAAGAATACTTAGTTATTAATTACGCTACCTTCTCTACTAATACCTATTATTAGCTAATCTAGGGGTAGAGTATTACTTAATCTAGTAACTCTTAAGTTAAGTAGTAGAACTTAAGTAAAAAAGTTATTAATAAGCTAATTAATACCTTTATATTTTAATACTACTTAGTTAGCTAATTAAAAAGCTTAAATATACATTATAAGAAGGATGTAATAAAGAAGCGTATTAGTAAAGATATATTAGTAATCTATTATTAGTTTACCTAATATTATTATATAAGTAGTACTCTTTTAGGAAGTAGATAGGTTATTATATATACTAAGTTAATACAGAAGTATATAAGGAGGTAGGAATAAGATAGAAGAGGGTTATATTAGGTAGTTACACAAAGATAGTTAACTACGTCTATTTTACCCTATTACGTAATAGCTATTACCTAACTTATAGTTATAGTAACTAATTATATAAGTAGTAGCTTCTAATTAAGTTAAGTGTTAACTAGTCTATAGTAGTTACGTTTACGTAGTAAATAACTATAGATACGAAGATAGCTAAAATAACTACGTATAGTTTACTATAGGCGCTTATTAAAAGTATAGCTAGAAAAATAGTAATAATTTACTATTAGATAAGTAAGTACTATATTAGCGCACTATATATAAGTAGGGGATAGTAGATCTAGTATAATAAGATATTACTTAGTAAACTAATAACAGTTCTAGTAGAATAATCCTAGTAGTAATAACCTATACTAAAAGCTTAGCTACTAACTAATAAGGCGTTAGCTAATATAATATAAGATTAAGTAAGTATAAAAGGTATTAATTAATACTAGTGCTAGCTTAGGTCTATATACTCTTTATTACCTAATATTATATAATAACTCCTTAGTATAATCTTATTCTTCTATTTATATTATTAGCTATAAAAGCCCTAGTAGTTAAGTTTAGTACTAGTTATATTACCTATAGTCTATATATAACTACTAGTTTATAGTAGTAAGTAGTTAGTACTACTAACTCTAATATATTAATAGTTAGACTAACTAGCTTACTTTTACTATACTACTTTAGTTCTTTTAGACTTATAAGATTAACTAAATTCTCTAGAAAATCTTTATTAAGATTATCTAGTAGAGGAAGACTTACTTTTACTAAGTAGAAGCTAGTAGTAGCCTATTAGATCTTCTTCTAAAGAATTTAGCCTAATATAGTATACCTAAAGGCGCTTATATTTTACTAAAGCTCTTTAATTACTTTATAAGATACTTTAGCTACTAGTTAGTTTATAGGTATTTAATTATAATTTTTAAGTATATACGCTTAATATTCTCTAAAGAGGCTTTCTTTATAACTTAAGTTCTTATCTAGTATTCTAAGAGATATATATAGAGTAAAGAGCTAAAGTATATAATAGTACTTCTCCTTAGTACTAAAAATATTATCTTACTTAGTATTTTAATAGCTAGGGCTTTCTTATTAATAAAGTTAGTAAATAGTCTTTTTACTATAAGTATAATAAATATAGTACTATAGAACCTTTAGTAGCTTAGCTATCTTAATATTAGTCTAATTTACTATAAATCTAGGTATTTTTCGCGTTAGTATAAGATACGCACTTATTCTAAGTCTAGTAATAAGAATATAAAATTCTCTAGTAGAGATACTACTTTATCTACTATACTTACTAGCTTTATAACTAGTTAGTAGAATTTACCTACTAGGTTTTAGTATATTACTATAGCTTATTCTTAATATTATAAAACTATATTAAATATTAGTATAATTATTAGCTCTTTATATATTAAATATATACTATATATACTTTACTATACGTAAGGCTACTTCCTTTAGTTTAATTAAGATTCTATCTTAGTCTATAATTACTTAGAACTTATATATATTACTCTATCTCTCTTATATTATAAACTAGAATACTTTCCTTTCTTATTCTATATATATTAATAGTAGGTATAGTTAAATATTTTACTCTTTAGTTAATAGCTATATAATTACTAAGTTACTTATTAATCTTATAATATATCTATTATAGCTACTAATTAGTAAGATTATTTAATAGAGTATATACTCCTATAAGTACCTTAACGCTATATTAAGGTTCTTATAGTTATTATCTTAGTTAGACCTATTACTATTAAGAGAGTAGTCTTTTTATATAGTAGGTAATAAGTTAGAAGCTAGTACTATTAGCTAGTACTTTATATAATATAGCTTACTTATAGCTGCGAATATTATATATAAAATTAGCCTTCTTCCTATAGCTACGTCTTTTTACTATCCTAGCTAAGTTAAAGTTAGAGTACTAATATAATTACGATAAACGTTATATCTTATATAGTACTTTCTATTATTATAGTATTAGTCTATAATTATTTTTAAGCTATAGTTAGCTTACTATATATTAAAATTATTAAGTACTAAATTCCTCTTCTAGAAGTTTATTATCTTATTTAAATAGCTCTATATTTAAAGTATTTAGTATATTATACCTAGATTATTTCTTAATAAGCTATTAATAGTCTATTACTATACTATTATCTAGACTAATTACTACTTAGTCTATATATACTTCTTATATATAATTAGAAGCTTTAGGCTATTAGTTTAGTATAGATAACTTTTTATTATAGCTGCGTTTACTAGACTTATATATAGTAGAGTTTTTCTATATAGTAATAGTATTATTTCTTAAACTAAATTAGAGTAATTATATAAAGATAGATACTATTATTTTAGTAATTAGAAAGACTAGTAGAGTTTATAGTAGCTAGTTAAGTAGGAAAGTAGCACTAACTTTAGTTAGTCTATTTATAATATCTTTTTACTAGGTTTAGTTATCTACTACTAATTATAAACCTACTAGGATAATAGTAATAGTATATATTAGTATACTAATTAACTTAGTTTAGTATATTATTAATAATATCTTAAGGTAGCTTTTACGTACTATATACTACTATCTACTTTCTTTAGCTTTAGTTATATACTATTTATTTATTAGACTTAGTATTATACCTCTCTATCTATATATATAAGAGTAACTACTTTTAAAGAGCTATTATTACTACTTATTCTAGATACTTATTTAGCGTTTATAGATAACTTATTAGCGCTAAGTATTCTTACTATATAATTATTCTAGCTAAGTAGCTATTTAAGAATAGCTTCTTCTAGTAGCTTACCTTCTATATTATATA